>OJOG01000006.1_pt1 | contig 261885 bp, 166 predicted proteins | sample 1598101 | NCBI WGS metagenome assembly OJOG01 (sample SAMN03922460, study PRJEB24848) | human gut metagenome | isolation source: stool sample | host: Homo sapiens | place: Germany | collected 2009-11
TTCACACAAAGATAGGATTTTATCGGATATACCCCTCAGGATTTTACGTTGACCCCATTTTCAAGATAATTTTCTCATAGCATATTGGTTATCAGTTATATATTCTCTTTTTTATAAACTATTCCAGCTTGATACAAAGTAGAGCATTCCAAAACTTTTTCCTCGTAAAAAGCACCATAAAGGATTTGTACCTCCACGGAATGACGGCTTACGATGCGTCGGCAAAGATAAAAAACACCCCCGTTTCTGATGTGGAATTTCATTCTGGACGTATGGAAGTTCATATACATACACATAAGAATGAACATAATGTATGTATGGCCTGCACATACATCAGATTCGCCACTAAAAGATTTTATATGTATCCTCAGACCTTTCCTACCTTATGATTAAGGGTTTTCTTCCCGTGTGTTTTATCTCCGCAAGCCTTTGGAGTAAACTCCATAGCCTTGGGAGATAACTCCAAAGCTTATGGAGATAATTCCAAAGGCTATGGAGATAGAATACATCCGTATAAAAAGGTTTAATCAGAAGACAGAAAAGGCTTATGCAACAGGGCTGGAGATGCGATATGCATTCTTTTAATCCCGCTGACAGGTTATTATTTTTTTCAGTATCTCCTCCTCTTGAATGTCATAACAGCAGAAAGGCCGGACTGACAAACTTCTTTCACACACACTACAGATGTTTATACCGAACCTGAAGAAAGATATGAATAGAATAATAAAAAGCAGTCTTCATTAAATTTCTACCGCCCAATTTATCAACTGTTTAAACAGAATGACCACACTGTTCTATTTCTCCCTTTTAAACATAAATAATACCGATGGCTTGTTCATTCCTAGAATAATAAATACCTTTGCAGCTTTAATAAAAAAAACAATGAAGTTTGATATAAAAAAACATATTTATTTAATACTTTTATTCATCTTACCCTTCACTGTAAAAACAGCGCAGTCACAAGAAGTGACCAACATCCATATAGCGGTAACAGATACTGTACCAGCCTATACAAGCGACTCTGCCGTTATCAACTTCTTAAAGGACGCCGGCATTCCTATCACCCAAAACAGCAAACTGAAATTATTAAAAAGCGGTCGGGCCAAATTCATCGATCTCTTTGAAGAAATACGGCATGCCAAACATCATATCCACTTAGAATACTTCAATTTTCGTAACGATTCCATAGCGAACGCACTATTTGATTTATTGGGGGAGAAAGTAAAAGAAGGGGTGGAAGTTAGAGCTTTATTTGATGCCTTCGGCAACTTGTCAAACAACAAGCCATTAAAAAAGAAACACATAAAAGCAATCCGTGACAAAGGTATAGAAATTGTCAAATTCGACCCTTTCAAATTTCCCTATATCAATCATGCCCTGCACAGAGACCATCGCAAGATTGTAGTCATAGACGGAAAAATAGGATATACTGGTGGAATGAACATAGCCAATTACTACATAAAGGGTCTGCCGGAAATAGGCGACTGGCGTGACATGCATATCCGTATAGAGGGAAATGCCGTAAACGAATTGCAGAACATCTTCCTGACTATGTGGAACAAAAGCACTAAACAACACATAAGCGGAAGCCAATACTATCCCCTACGAAACGATTCTACTTTCAAGGGAAATAAGAATGTAGCTATTGTAGACCGTATTCCGAAAAAAGAGCCCAAACTGATGAGGCAGACTTATATCAAGTCCATTGATGCCGCACAGGATAAAATACAAATAGTGAACCCTTATTTCACTCCCATTCCAAGCATTAAAAAAGCCATAAAACGGGCTCTGAAGCGAGGTGTTGAAGTAGAAATCATGATACCGGGCAAATCGGATATTCCTTTTACCCCCGACGCCGCATTCTATACAGCAAACAAGCTGCGTAAGAAAGGGGCAAAGATTTATGTGTATAATGGCGGGTTCCATCACTCTAAGATCATGATGGTGGACAGCCTGTTCTGCACTGTGGGAAGTACGAATCTGAACAGCCGGAGCCTACGCTATGACTATGAAGTCAACGCTTTTATTTTTGACAAAGAAACCACACATGAACTGAGTACCATGTTTGACCATGACAAGCTGGACAGCACTCTGCTCACTAAGGAAGAATATAAAAAACGCTCCGGATGGAAACGCTTCGTCGGTTGGTTCGCCAATCTGTTCAGTCCGTTCCTATAAACCTCTGCCACTTCCCCAAACAAAGGTTTACAAATTGTTTCATCTCCTGCAAGGACGGGACTTATCCCATCTGCAACTTATTCTCCATGCAGTAAAGTTTGACAGGTCATCCTCTAAGAGAACAATGCCTGTAATCATGAGAAATGTTACTCCACCATCACGGACGGTATCCCTGACAAGTATGGAAAACCACGGCTTAACTGCAGGGAAATGCTTTTCTCTCCGTATGTTTCACTTTATTATAGAACAAAGATAAAATAAATCGCTTTTTCATCCCCATAAACTACGATATTTTTCTTATTTTTGCCCAAATATGTAATTCCGCCCGAGAAGGCATAAGAGAACGAGACAGAACGATGAGAGTAGTTGATTTAATAAAAAGCACGGACAATACGGCTTTTTCTTTTGAAATTCTCCCTCCGCTGAAAGGAACGGGTATTGAAAAACTATATAAAACGGTTGATACGCTACGCGAATTCGACCCTAAATATATTAATATTACAACCCACCGCAGCGAATATGTGTACAAAGAGCTGGGAAACGGGCTGTACCAACGTACACGCCAGCGCCGCCGTCCCGGAACAGTTGCTGTTGCCGCCGCTTTGCAGAACAAATACAATATAACGACAGTGCCACATATCCTGTGCAGCGGTTTTTCCCGCGAAGATACAGAATATGTATTGTTAGATCTACAATTCCTGGGCATCACCGACTTGTTGGTACTGCGTGGTGACAAGGCAAAACACGAATCAGCTTTCGTACCCGAAAACAACGGTTACAACCACGCCATAGAACTGGAAGCGCAGATCAATGATTTCAATAAAGGCGTATTTGTAGACGGTTCCCCTATCAAGATAACAGGAACTCCATTCAGTTATGGAGTAGCTTGCTATCCTGAAAAACATGAGGAATCACCCAATATGGAACAAGATATTTATTGGCTGAAGAAAAAAATTGAAGCAGGAGCTGAATATGCCGTGACACAGATGTTCTATGATAACCGCAAATATTTCGAATTTGTAGAAAAAGTAAGAAAAGAAGGAATCAACGTGCCTATTATTCCGGGTATCAAGCCTTTCCGCAAATTATCTCAGCTGAACATGATACCTAAGACGTTCAAGATAGACTTGCCGCAGGAACTGGCAAGCGAAGCGATGAAATGTCAAACAGATGAAGAAGCGGAAAGTCTTGGCATAGAATGGTGCATACACCAGTGCCGTGAATTAATAGCCTGTGGTGTTCCCAGCATTCATTTCTATACCGTAAGTGCCGTGAACAGTGTAAAGGAAGTTGCAAAAGCAATTTATTAAACAGTAAATAAATGACTATAAAAAGCAATGTTATTTAAAGATGTAATAGGACAAGAGGAAGCAAAACAGCGGCTCATAGCCGAGGTAAAAGAAGGAAGAATCCCTCATGCACAACTGATTTGCGGTCCCGAAGGTACAGGAAAGTTACCTTTGGCAATAGCTTATGCCCGTTACATCTGCTGTGAAAACCGTGGTGAACAAGATGCCTGCGGAATTTGCCCCACTTGTGTGAAATTCAATAAGCTGATACATCCCGACCTGCATTTCGTTTTTCCTGTTATCAAGAAAAAAGCCGGAAAGGATACTGTATGCGATGATTTCATAGCAGACTGGCGCAACTTTGTCCTGCAGAACCCATATTTTAATCTGAACCATTGGCTGAAAGAGATGGGAGCAGAAAACCAGCAGGCGCAAATCTTTGTAAAAGAAAGCGATGAGATTGTACGAAAGCTCAGTTTGAAATCCAGTCAAGGCGGTTACAAAATCATGATTATATGGCTTCCCGAAAAGATGAATGTGGAATGCAGCAACAAACTGCTGAAGTTACTGGAAGAGCCTCCTGCCATGACTGTCTTTTTATTAGTATCCGAAGAGCCTGATGCCATTTTGCAAACGATCCAAAGCCGTACCCAACGATTTAACATTCATGGGATCAAAGAACCTGAGATTTCAAAAGTATTGCAAACCAAATATGGATTACAACCGGAAGATGCTGACGATATAGCACATCGCTCAGAAGGCAATTTTCTGAAAGCACTGGAAACCATACACCTGAGTGAGGAGAACAAACTGTTCTTTGAACTCTTTATAAATTTGATGCGTCTCTCCTATCAACGGAAGATACGCGAAATGAAACAATGGAGCGATGCGGTAGCCTCCATGGGGCGTGAACGTCAGAAGAATTTTCTGGCTTACTGCCAACGTATGATACGAGAAAACTTCATATACAACTTTCATCAACGTGATTTAGTGTATATGAATCCCGAAGAACAAAATTTTTCCACCCGTTTCGCACCGTTTGTCAACGAGCGGAATGTGATGGGCATAATGGACGAACTTAGTGAAGCACAATTACATATAGGACAGAATGTGAATCCCAAAATGGTGTTCTTTGATTTCTCTTTAAAAATGATTGTGCTATTGAAAAATTAAAAATTGAGAATTGAGTATTAAAAAATAACAGAATTGCATGGCATTTATTTCTTAGTTCTCAATTTTCAATTCTCAATTAAAACAGAATTATGGACAATGAATTCAAATTAAAGAACGGAAGCGGCTGTTTGTGTTGCAAAGGCTGCGGACGACAGGATAAGCAGCTGAACACCTACGACTGGCTGGCTGATATTCCCGGCAACACCGAGGAACAGGAAATGGTTGAAGTTCAATTCAAGAATACCCGCAAAGGGTATTATAAGAACAGCAACAAACTGAAGCTGGGAAAAGGAGATATAGTAGCTGTAGAAGCAAGTCCCGGGCACGATATCGGTACAGTAACCCTGACGGGAAGATTGGTACCTTTGCAAATGCGTAAGGCAAACATCAAACCCGATGCCGAAATCAAGCGTATCTACCGCAAGGCAAAACCTGTAGATATGGAAAAATACGAGGAGGCAAAAGCCAAAGAACATGACACAATGATCCGATCCCGTCAGATAGCCAAAAATCTGAACCTGGACATGAAGATCGGTGATGTGGAATATCAAGGCGATGGTAACAAAGCTATCTTTTATTACATCGCGGACGAACGCGTAGACTTCCGCCAACTGATCAAAGTACTGGCCGAAGCTTTCCGTGTACGTATAGAAATGAAACAAATTGGCGCCCGTCAAGAAGCCGGACGCATTGGCGGTATCGGACCTTGCGGACGTGAATTGTGCTGCGCTACCTGGATGACAAATTTTGTATCTGTATCTACCAGTGCGGCACGTTATCAAGATATTTCTCTGAATCCTCAAAAGTTAGCCGGACAATGTGCCAAACTGAAATGTTGCCTAAACTATGAGGTAGACGCTTATGTAGAATCCCAAAAACGCCTTCCAAGCAAAGAAATGACTTTAGAAACGACAGATGGTACATTCTATTTTTTCAAAGCGGATATTTTGAAGGGAACTATCATGTACTCTACTGACAAAAATTTCATAGCTAATGCTGTAACCATCACCGCACGCCGTGCTTTTGAAATTATTAATATGAACCGACGTGGTGAGAAACCGGAAAGCTTAACCGAATCAGTAAAAAAGAACGAACCTCAAAAACCTGTCGATTTAGTAGAACAAGAAAGCTTAACCCGATTCGATAAACGAAAAGGCAACAACAGCAACCGAAAGAAAAAACGTAAGCCGGAAAATAACGGTAATAACGGAGAAAGTATTCCCAATGAAAACAGACGTCCGCAACAACCTAAAGAGAACCGGTCACAACAACCCAAGGAAAACCGGCCACCTAGAGAAGGACGTCCCAAACAACCTAGAGAGCCTAAAGAAAACAAAGCTCAGCAGCCACGCGAAGAGAACGGAAACCGCCCTAAAGAAGAAAATCGCAACAGGGAAAGTCGCGGCCGGGAAGAACGCAGTCGTGAAAATCGGGAAGACGGAAACCGGAACCGCAATAAACGCCGCCCCAATAATGGTAATAATGAAGGAGGCAGTGAAAACCGGAATAACGGAGGAGGGAAGGAAAATGACAACAAGAACAACGGAAACAATAGCCAAATTTCGAATGAAAAGCCACAAACTCCTGTATCAATTAAAGAATAAACTGACATGGCTGCCAATAATCATATTGGCAGCCTGTCAAAACAATATAATCTATCACTCTTATACCCCCGTCCCCCTTGACGGATGGAATAAAAGTGATACTCTTGTTTATACCCTGCCCAATTCTATCCCTGCCGGAAATTACGAAGCAGAAATCGGCATCCGTTATCAAGAATCTTATCCTTACAGAGATATTTGGTTAGGAGTCAGCCATAACACAGAGGATACTTTGACTTACGTCACAGACACTTTACAACTTTTTCTAGTTGACGAAGCTGGAAATAAAACAGGAAATGGTCTTTGTGGATTATATCAATGTAATCTGCCTTATAAAGCATTTATTCCTATCCGTACAGAAGGAAGCACACGTACTTTCCGCATCGTCCATATCATGAGGGATAACCCGTTGACGGGAATCAGTGATATAGGTATCCAGTTGCGCAAACTGGAAAACCAATAAACTCTAACGTTTTCCCCGCCCTGCATCAATACGCAAGAATACAAAAAGCAAGATCGTAAATCCCCACAAAGAAGACCCCCCATAACTGAAAAAAGGCAATGGTATGCCTATAACGGGGGTCAGTCCTAAAACCATACCTATATTAATAAACAGATGGAATAAGAAAATGCTTAATACCGAATATCCATAAACACGGGCAAAACGAGTATGCTGACGCTCTGCCACCACAATAAGACGCAAAATAAGTCCGGTAAAAAGAAACAATACAGCTGCCGAACCTATAAAGCCTTCTTCTTCCCCTACCGTACAAAAGATAAAGTCTGTATCCTGTTCAGGCACATACTTCAGTTTAGTCTGTGTACCATTCAAAAAGCCTTTCCCCCATAAGCCTCCCGAACCAATAGCAATCTTACTTTGGTTCACATTGTATCCTGCCCCAGCCAAGTCTTCCTCCATACCAAGTACCACTTTAATACGTATTTGCTGATGTGGCTCCAGCACATTATTGAAAACATAATCAGCAGAAAAAAGGAATCCCACTGAACCTACCGCAAATAGAGCAATATAAAAATAATTACGCATACGTTCATGCATAGAAAGGAAGATCAAATAGAACAATAAAACTACGCACAATCCATATTGAAACCAAGTAATATCAAAAGGGATAACATAAAACGAAAATAATAAAGCCAGCAAGGTACCACCAACACCAACCCCTCCAATATACCACACTACCGATGCTTTTTTACAATAACTATTAACTAATAAAGCAGAAAGAATGACTATCAACAGCAACACAGAAAATTCACCGATGGAAGTACAGTCATCCGCCATCAATTCATTGCCAAAACGGATCCCAACTACAAAATAAACCACAGCGCAAATCCCAGCAAACAAAATAGAACCTGGCATCCCCTCCCGGTACAGCATAAAAAAGAAAGCCAGATAAACCAAAGCCGACCCCGTTTCCCGTTGCAAAATAATGAGCAGCATAGGCAGCAACACCATCCCTACTACAGGCAATGAATACTTTAACTTACTCATTGTAAACCCATAGACATTCATAAATTTAGCCAAAGCCAAAGCCGTAGCAAATTTAGCAAATTCCGCCGGTTGCAAACTTACAGGTCCGAATTTTATCCATGAATAAGATCCCTTGGTATCCTCTGCCAGAAAAGGTGTTATCAACAACAACAGCATCATGCCTCCATATAAAATGTAAGCAAACATATCATATAACTTATCCTCTAACATCATCAGGATAAATCCGAGCCCCAAAGAGCAACAGATCCATACAAATTGTTTTCCTGCACGAGTGTCGAAACTAAAAAAATCAATTTCACCATAATCATAGCTGGCTCCACATACACTGAACCATCCAAAGATAACCAGCATCAGATAAATGCAGATAGTCATCCAGTCCACTGATTTCCATATACTATCGTTCGTGTATGCCATAATCTATTCGTCTGTTTTGTATTTCCGCCGCTTTCGCCTCACTTTCCGGTGAAAGTTCTCCTTTCAAATATTTCTCCATAATCAATGCACCGATAGGTACACCATAAGTTGCTCCCCAACCTCCATTCTCTACATAGACTACCACGGCAATCTTAGGATCATTCATTGGTGCAAACCCCATAAAAGCAGAATGGTCCTTTCCACGGTTTTGCGCCGTACCTGTCTTGCCACACACCTCAATCCCCGGAATATTCGCACTACGGCAGGTTCCTCCCAATACTGCCGAACGCATACCTTCGACTACTGTCTGATAATGTTCACGGCTTACTTTAGTATAATGTTTGGTCGTATACAGGGTATCCAACGGCTCGTCTTCTACTTCTTTCACTACATGCGGAGTTATATAGTAGCCCCGGTTAGCAATAGTAGCCCCAAGGTTAGCAATCTGCAACGGAGTAGCCGTCACTTCCCCCTGACCGATGGAGATAGAAATAATCGTCAGTCCGTTCCATGATCCCCGATAGTTCTTATCATAATAAGCAGCATTCGGGATCATCCCACGCTTCTCACCCGGAAGGTCTACTCCCAAAGGATAACCAAATCCCATAGAAACCATATAATCACGCCATGTATTCATGGCAGCCTGTACAGAACCATACTTCTTCTTTGCCCCTATCATGTGAAACAACCCCCAACAAAAATAACCGTTACAGGAAGTTGCAATGGCAGGCACCAAAGGCAGGGGCGACCCATGGGAGTGGCAACCCACCCTAAGACCGGCATACACAAAACCATGATAGCAAGAATAGGCTGTCTGAGGAGTAATAATCCCCTCTTGCAGAAAAGTCAACGCCTGAGTAGTCTTAAAAGTAGATCCCGGTGGAAATTGCCCCATAATAGAACGGTTCAGCAATGGTTTCCAACTGTCACGCGCCAGTTCCAGATGATTTTTACCCCGTTGGCGCCCCACCATCAATCTTGGGTCAAAAGTGGGAGCAGATACCATACAAAGTATTTCTCCTGTGGATGGCTCGATAGCCACTATACTGCCTATCTTCCCTTCCAACAAACGCTCTCCTAACATCTGAAGCTCTATGTCTATACCTAGTTTCAGATTCTTCCCCGGAACGGGAGTCTTGTCATATTTCCCGTCCATATACCGTCCCTGAATACGTCCACGGGCATCGCGCAGTAATATCTCCACTCCTTTCTCCCCCCTCAACTGTTTTTCGTATGAGCGTTCCACCCCCTGTTTCCCTATAAAGTCACCGCGTACATAGTAATCATCCGCTTCAATATCCCCCTTGGACACTTCTGCAATATCTCCCAGAACATGAGCAGCCGAATTGTAATTATACTGACGGATAGTACGCCGCTGAATATAGAAACCGGGAAACTTGAACAGCTTTTCTTGGAAGACTCCACACTCTTCTGCCGAAAGCTGGGTCATAAATACTTGATGAGTATATGGAGAGTAACCCGGATTGGAACGTCTGTCCTTTATCTCACGAATACGCTTCTTGAAATACCCGGGAGTAATATTCAATGTTTTACATAAATCAAGCGTATCAAGATTATGCACCTCTTTCATCACCATCGTTACATCATAGGCAGGTTGGTTGTATACCAGCAGGTTACCGTTCCGATCATACATTACCCCACGGCTAGGGTATTGTGTCTTGTTCAGAAAAGCGTTGCTATCTGCATTCTTTTTATAATCCTCACTCATAATCTGCAAGGTAAAAAGACGTATCAAGTAAATCAGCACAATAACGATTACCGATGCACCGATTACATATTTCCGCTTCTCCAGATTATAATCTCTTTCCACTATTTTTTCCTCCTGATTGCCTCAGCACACAATATACAAATGACGGTTATTGAGGCATCTGTCAATATTTTCAACAATAAGACAGGCAGATTGAAGAATGAAAAAGTATCTATGACAAGTAAAATGGTACAAAATAAGAAAGTACATAATAAGATATACCGGAAGAAAGGCGAGAATCCCATACTTTTGATACCTGGTTCAAAATCCTCGACGCTATCGCGGAGTGTGACTAATCTTAAAATAGGTTCACGCATAAAAGCCAGTACAGTGGCCGCAGCCGCATTCATCCCCGGAGTGTTGCCAAATATATCGACTGCCAATCCCAACAGGAATGCCCATATCATAAGGACATTACGGCTAACTCCCGAATTGTACTTCAAAATAAAATAGATAAAAAAGAAAGGAGTGGCATACCCGTTGATATGCATATGATTCAGCACCAACACCTGCAACAGTACCAGTCCGATAAACCACTCTATTCTTTGTAGATAAGTCAACATCAACCTTCTTACTTAATCGTTTTTACCTGCTTTTCCAACTCCAATTGTTCCTCCTGCCCTTTTTGAGCAATTACGCGCACATCATTCAAACGGGCGAAGTCCGTAAATAGTTTCACCCGCAGCAAATAAGACAAGCCATCGTGACTATCGGCAATATCATCTACCGTACCCACCGGAATGCCGGAAGGGAAAACAGCACTGTGTCCACTGGTTACAATAGTGTCACCTAAAGAAAATAATGAATGACGGGGCATATCCTTTATAAAAGCAAATTCGGATGAACCGCCATCCCATTTCAAGAAGCCGAAATAATCACTCCGTTTTATTTTACAGCTAATACTGCTTTTGGAATTCAATACCGGAATGACAATGGAGTAATGTGGAGAGGTGAGATAAACAATACCAACCACACCGCTTCCATTTACCACTCCCATCTCACTACGAATGCCATCTACTTCTCCTTTATCAAGTGTAATATAATTATCAGCATGGGTCACACTGTTATTTATCACGCTAGCCTTAAAGATATCATATCCTGCCAGTGCTTCCTGCTTAAGCTGTTCCACACCACTGCTGTCTTCCGTTGCTTCAATCAAAGCTTTACGAATACTCTCCAACTGCAATTCCAGTTCCACATTTTTCTGTACCAACTCATCGTTAATCGTTTTCAAATGAAAATATCCGGTAACATTATTGGCTGCATCATACATAGCTCCCGACACAAAATTAGCAGATGTAAAGAACGCACTTCCCTGATAACTGTTGAAGCGGAATAATAAAGCAAAACTGATTATCTCCAAAAGAACAAAGAGAAACCAGTAATTATACTTTAAAAAGAAATTCAGCAGATTTTTCATTAATACTAATTGTTCAATGTGCTAATTTGCCAATGTGCCAATGTACTGCGCTATCCATACCGCATGGCATTAGCAAATTAGCAAACTGCCTCATTAGCAAATTATTTACCGCATCAAAAAAGAGAAACGATCTACATTCTTCAGTGCAATACCGGTACCTTTCGCCACACTCAGCAAAGGATCTTCGGCTATATGGAACGGAATATTGATTTTGTCTGTCAGACGCTTGTCCAAACCACGCAGCAAAGCACCACCACCAGCCAAATAAATACCGTTCAAAACAATATCAGCATAAAGTTCAGGCGGAGTCTGTTCCAATGCACTAAGGATAGCTGTTTCAATTTTTGCAATACTCTTTTCCAAACAATGCGCCACCTCCTGATAACACACTGGAACTTCCATGGGAAGAGCAGTGATACGATTAGGCCCGCGTACAATGTAATCTTCAGGAGCATCATCTCCCAAATCAGTCAAGGCAGCACCTACATGTATCTTGATACGTTCAGCCATACGTTCACTAACCTTCACATTATGCTGACGGCTCATATATTCCTGAATATCGGCTGTAAGATCGTCACCGGCAATACGTATCGAATTGTTGGAAACAATACCACCCAATGAAATCACGGCAATTTCTGTAGAACCACCACCTATATCAACAATCATATTACCTTCAGGAGCCTCTACATCAATACCGATACCAATAGCCGCGGCCATAGGTTCAAAAATCAAATAAACGTCTCGTCCTCCCGCATGCTCAGCACTGTCACGTACCGCACGAAGCTCTACTTCAGTGCTACCCGAGGGGACTCCGATCACCATACGCAAAGAAGGAGAAAAGAAACGATTACCCATGTTCACTTTCTTTATTAAACCGCGCATCATCTGTTCACAGGCATTAAAATCGGCAATAACCCCGTCGCGTAGCGGACGTACAGTACGAATATTCGGATTTTCCTTCTCGTACATCATTTTAGCCCGTTCGCCTACGGCAATCATCTTGTCGGTACGGCGATCAAGCGCAACGACCGAAGGTTCGTCCACTACAATCTTCCCGTTATTTAAAATGATGGTATTGGCAGTGCCAAGGTCCATCGCAATCTCTTGTGTAAAGGAGAATAATCCCATAAATTCATTTACAATTTAGCAATTTACAATTGACATTTGCAATTGACCATTTACTGAACAATGCTGTATAAACAGTCCGATTGTAGCCGCAAATGGTAAATTGCAATGATCTTAGTGTTTAAAGTGACGAATCCCTGTAACGACCATAGCTACGCCATGTTCATTGCAGTATTGGAAAGTCAACTCGTCTTTTACAGAGCCTCCCGGCTGGATAACAGCTTTCACACCCTCCTTATCCGCTATCTCTACACAATCGGGGAAAGGAAAGAAAGCATCACTGGCCATCACTGCGCCATTCAAATCAAACTCAAATGACTTCGCTTTTTCAATGGCTTGTTTCAATGCATCCACACGTGAAGTCTGACCGACACCGCTAGCCAGCAGTTGTTTGTTCTTGGCCAGTACAATAGCATTACTTTTACTATTCTTCACAATCTTATTTGCAAATAACATATCCTCTACTTCAGTCGCCGTAGGAGCTTTTTCAGTAACCTGCTTCAAGTCGGCAGGAGTTTCCACATCCAGGTCTCTTTCCTGAACCAAAACCCCATTCAATAAAGAACGGAATTGTTTCTTCGGCAATTTAGCTTCCTTACGAACCAAAATAATACGGTTCTTCTTCTGTCCCAAAATCTCTAATGCATCTACATCATAATCCGGAGCAATAATTACCTCAAAGAACAGTTTATTGATTTCTTCTGCTGTTTCTTTATCAATCACGGCATTAGTAACCAACACACCGCCGAAAGCCGACACCGGATCGCCTGCCAACGCATCTTTCCATGCTTCCAGCACAGTAGGGCGCGAAGCTAATCCACAGGCATTATTATGCTTCAGAATGGCAAATGTCACCTCATCAAATTCATCAATCAAATCAACAGCTGCATTGATATCCAACAAATTGTTATAGGAAATTTCTTTTCCATGAATCTGGTCGAACATCGCATCCAGATTTCCATAGAAATAACCTTTCTGATGAGGATTTTCACCATAACGAAGTTGTTTTTGTTCTTCCACCGCGCAACGGAAAGCCGAACCTTCACCACCATCAAAATAGTTAAAGATAGCAGAATCATAATGAGAAGAAACAGCAAACGCTTCTTTTGCGAACCAACGGCGTTCCTCGCGTGAAGTAGTAGCGCCATGTTCCAGCAACATATCACGGAACGGCTTATATTGTGCCTGACTAGCGATAATCACTACATCATTAAAGTTCTTAGCAGCAGCACGAATCAAAGAAATACCACCTATATCAATTTTTTCGATGATAGCTTGTTCTTCGGCACCCGAAGCCACAGTTGCCTCAAACGGATACAGGTCAACGATGACCAAATCTATTTCGGGTATCTCATATTTTTCTATCTGTTGCATATCTTGTTCCAAACCACGACGGCATAAAATACCTCCAAAGACTTTAGGATGCAGTGTCTTCACACGTCCGCCCAAAATAGAGGGATAAGTAGTAAGATCCTCCACCGCTTTGCAAGGGAAACCTAAAGATTCGATAAACTGTCTTGTACCTCCTGTTGACAGGAACTCTACTCCTTCTTCGTGTAGTTTGGTTATAATCTCGTCCAAACCTTCTTTGTGATAAACCGACACCAATGCGGTTTTAATTCTCTTAGCCTCTGACATTTTTTATAGATTAAGTATTTGGGCTACAAAGGTATAAATTTTCACTCTATAAATTCCACACATAAACGTGAAATATTATTTATCCACTCATATTTGTCTCAAAAAAGAAGAGATTCGCCACTAAATATGGATAATAATAAATTAAAAATCAAGTTGTGTGAATCCGTGCAATCTATGGTGAACAAAAAACACCTGTAACACAAATGTAACATATATGACATTTTATCATAATATACCTCCCGTACCTTTGCGCCCAATAAAATAGAGAGACAAAATTATATGGAAACTATGTTTTTGGGAATCGTTGTATTCCTTTTTCTGCTAGCCATATTCGATTTGGTAGTAGGCGTCAGCAATGACGCAGTGAACTTTATGAATTCCGCCATTGGTGCTAAAGCCGCGTCATTCAAGACCATCATCGCCATTGCCGCTTTCGGTATCTTCATCGGCGCCACACTGAGCAACGGTATGATGGAAATCGCACGACACGGTATTTTCAGACCTGAACAATTTTATTTTCAGGAGTTAATGTGTATCTTTCTAGCAGTTATGGTAACAGACGTAGTCCTATTGGATATTTTCAATTCCTTAGGAATGCCTACCTCCACTACCGTATCCATGGTATTCGAACTATTGGGAGGAACTTTCGTTCTAGCTCTTATCAAAATAGCAGAAGACAAAACCGGAATGCTAGGATTTGCTGATCTGCTGAATACGGAAAAGGCATTATCCGTCATTTTAGGTATCTTCCTCTCAGTAGCAGTAGCCTTCTTCTTCGGCACATTAGTACAATATCTCTCCCGTCTCCTCTTCACATTTAATTATACAAAGAAACTGAAATACACTATCGGACTGTTCGGCGGTATCGCTGTTACGGCCATTATCTACTTCATGTTGATAAAAGGCCTGAAAGATTCCGCCTTCATGACTGCCGAAAACAAACATTGGATTCAGGAAAACACCTTGATGTTAGTAAGTTGCAGTTTTGTGTTCTTCACCATTCTGATGCAAATACTGCATTGGTGCAAGATAAATGTATTCAAGGTGGTGGTAATGTTAGGTACTTTTGCCTTAGCTATGGCTTTTGCAGGCAATGACTTAGTAAACTTCATTGGTGTGCCTTTGGCAGGCTTCTCAGCTTATACAGACTTCATGGCTAATGGAAACGGTGAACCAATGGGATACTTGATGAATTCACTGAATGGTCCGGCTAAAACCCCATTCCTTTTTTTATTTTTAGCAGGCGTCATCATGGTATATGCGCTGATTACTTCAAAAAAAGCGCAAAATGTAGTGAAGACTTCGGTAGATCTCTCGCGTCAGGATGAAGGTGACGAAATGTTTGGTTCTTCCGCTGTAGCACGCAGTATTGTCCGTTCTACCATGAGCGCTTCAGAAAATATAGCCAAAATATTGCCCGACAATCTGAAACGATGGGCCGACAGCCGTTTTAACAAAGATGTGATGATTATGGAGAATGGGGCAGCATTTGATTTGATACGCGCTTCTGTCAATTTGGTACTGGCCGGTCTGCTCATAGCTTTGGGAACCTCTTTGAAACTCCCTCTTTCTACCACTTACGTAACTTTCATGGTAGCTATGGGTAGTTCATTAGCCGACCGTGCCTGGAGCCGTGACAGTGCCGTATATCGTATCACCGGTGTGCTTTCTGTTATCGGTGGATGGTTCATTACTGCCGGAGCTGCTTTCACTATCTGTTTTGTGGTTACGCTCATCATGTATTATGGAGGCACATTCGCCATGTTGGCTCTTATTGCACTTGCCATCTTCCTATTGGTACGCAGCAACATACACTACAGCAAGAAACAGAAGGATAAAGGCAAAGACGACATATTCTCCCGCCTCATTGCCAGTAAAGACAAAGAAGAGCGTTGGACATTACTTCGCCAGCATGTAAATAACACATTGGTAGCCGAAATGGCATTCACCAATGAAACCTACCGGCAGATAACCGACGGTTTCATCAACGAAAATCTGAAAGCTCTGCGCAAGGCCGTGAGCAATACTGACAACCAGAAAGAAATGTTAAAAAAGATACGCCGTAAAGAAATACTGGGCCTACGTCGCATAGACAACTTCACTGCTATTGAGAAAAATACTTGGTTCCATTTAGGAAGCAACAGTTGTGAACAAATGCTTTACTGTCTGAAACGTATCTGCGAGCCTTGTAAAGAACATGTGGACAATAAGTTCACCCCATTATCGGAACGTGCCACTAACGAGTTCATCCCTATCCGCGATGAGATGACGGCATTAATGGCCAAAGCTACTGAAGTACTTGCTAACAAGGCCTACGACCAGACTGATGCTTTGCTACGTGAAGGCGCCCTTCTGAAAGGCAAGATCTCCACCTTGCGCAAAGAACAGATGGACCGCATACAAGAACGGGATGTCAATGTAAAAGCTTCTATGGTGTACCTCAATGTATTGCAGGAATCACAAGAATTGGTTTCCTACTGGCGTCATCTGTTACGCGCTGACCGTATGTTCCAGACTGATTTAAAAAAATAAAAAGATTTATATTCCTATTATATGTTTTTTAAGATAACTTATTTCCTCCAATTGAAGGAAAGAAGTTATCTTTGTTTCATATATAGACATTATTCAAACAAACCTATGGAAAACCTCAAAAAAATTATCAAACAGTTCCCCAAAGTGGGTGAAGTGAAAGAAATCAAAGCTTTGACATCCGGCCTCATCAATCAGACTTATCTGGTAAAATCGGTATCTCCTGAAGAGCCTGACTATGTATTGCAACGAATCAACCATTTAATATTTACCAATATTGAAATGCTGCAACACAATATAGAAGTAGTAACCAGACACATCCGCCAAAAGCTGGAAGCCAGACACGAAGAGGACATTGAACGTAAGGTACTCCATTTTCTACCTTCCACCAATGGCAAAACCTATTTCTATGATGGAGAAGGTTATTGGCGAATTTCAATATTTATTCCACGTTCACAAACATTGGAAACAGTTACACCGGAATCCTCCTATCTGGCAGGACTGAAGTTTGGTGAATTCCAAGCCATGCTGGCTGATGTACCCGAACAACTCGGAGAAATCATCCCCGATTTCCACAATATGGAATTCCGCTTAAAACAATTACGTGAAGCCGTATCTGCCAACATGTCTGGCCGTTTGGCAGAAGTACAGGACATAGTGGACGCAATAGAAAAAGATGCTGATACGATGTGCAGCGCTGAACGTTTTTACCGTGAAGGCAAATTGCCCAAACGCATCTGCCACTGTGACACAAAAGTCAGCAACATGTTATTTGATGAAAACGGAAAAGTGTTGTGCGTCATTGACCTGGACACAGTAATGCCCAGTTTCATTTTCTCCGATTTCGGTGATTTCCTCCGTTCGGCAGCCAATACCGGCAAGGAGGATGAGGCTGATTTAAATAAGGTGAAGTTCAACATGGAAATCTTCAAAGCATTTACCAAAGGTTATATTGAGTCGGCCCGAGCTTTCCTGACCCCTCTTGAAATAGAAATGCTACCATACGCTGCAACTCTGTTCCCTTATATGCAAGCTGTACGCTTTTTAGCAGATTATATAAACGGAGACACGTATTATCAAACCCGGTATAAAGACCATAATCTGGTACGTACCAAAGCGCAGTATAAACTGTATCTGGAAGCAAAATCCGCGACACCGGACATGAAGGCTTATATCAACAGTCTGCTATAAAAACAAGGAGCACAAAGGTATCTTAATGACACGAACCCTCTGTGCTCCTTTCATATTCGTCCGGCAATTATCCTAAATCTACCGTTTCGGTATATCCACCGATTTTTCACTTCTCCCTTTCAGATGTTCGGAGAAGTAGTCTACCAGTTTCCAATAGAAATATTCATTCATATCGCCGAATCCATGACGCTGTTGAGGAAGAATCAGCATATCAAAACGTTTCCCGGCACGAATCAATGCATCAACTACCCGTAAGGTATTGCCTGGATGTACATTATTATCAATATCACCATGAATCAGCAACAAATTTCCTTTCAATTGCTTCGCTATTTCAGGATTAGTAGCAATCTTATAAACGAAAGTTGTATCCCCTTTCTCACTCACTACTTCTTTTACGCCGTGATGCGTTTCACTCCACCAACGGTTATAGATATTATTATCATGATTTCCGGCACAAGAAACAGCCACTTTGAAGAAATCCGGGTATTGGCACATAGCCGCCGTACTCATAAATCCACCTCCCGAATGTCCATGAATACCAACCTTATCTATATCTATAAAATGATGACGCTGCGCCAATTGCTCGATAGCATATTTATGATCGGCCAGCGGATAATCACGCATATTTCCATATCCATAATTATGATACCATTTAGAGCGGCTAGGGTGCCCGCCACGTTGTCCTACAGAAATAACAATAAATCCGGCCTGTGCCAAACGGTCGGTACGGGGACTCATACGGGTAAACGGATAATAAACACCTTCCACCTGTGGCCCAGGATAAACATAATCCACAATAGGATAAACCTTAGTTGAGTCAAAATTAAAAGGTTTATACATCACACCATACAAATCTGTCACACCATCAGCCGCCTTTACTTTAAATATTTCCGGAAATTTATAACCGGCAGCAAAAAGCTGTGAAAAATCACTCTCCTGAATATCCATTACTTTATTGCCATTAGTATCCAGCAGGATGGCGCAAGGCACTGTATTTACACGCGAATAATTATCCACCACAAAACGAGCATCATCATCCACTTCCACACGATGGAAATAATCCCCTTTAGTCAGTAGTTTCAAACCGCTGCCATCCAAATTCACACGATACAAATGTTCATAATAAGGATGTTCTTTAGCATTCATTCCATTAGCAGTAAAATAAATCACACGCGCCTTATCATCTACTTTCAAGATTTCCTCCACGTGCCAGGGACCTTTTGTGATACGATTTTTCAAATTACCCTGATCATCATATAAATAAAGGTGTGCCCAACCATCACGCTCACTCCATTGAATAATTTCTTTTCCACCATTCAAGACTCTTAAAGGACGAGTTTCCTGATAGGTATTCATCCGTTCTTTTATAACAGGTACAACGGAATCCTGTCCTATCGTATAGGAACAAACATCAATCCGATGTAAATCACGGCTGCTGCGAGTCAGAAAAAAACGGTTGTTATCACCCTGCCAAACGACAGCCTGATCTTCCATATCACGCTGTTTTTGCATCATTGGTTTGTATTCCAGGCCAATGCTTTGATCTTTATAAGCTGCTACTTTAATTTCCTTACGTTTATTATCAACCAAGTCAAACAAGTACAGATGTTCTATGGGAGCTTCCTTTTCTCCCGGCATCTGGTATTTATAAGTTTCCAATGTGGGACGCGGATGGGCCATCGAATTTATTACCCATAATTCTTTCACAGCGCGATCGTCAGAAACTGTCATAGCAAAATAACGTGAATCCGGAGACCACACTCCACCTACACGACGACGCTTGCCATTACATAAAGTATCTGTATTAAGCATACTATAGGGAATACCATAGCCAAAATCCTTCATGCCATCTGTAGTAAGCTGGATTTCCACGATCGTACTATCCTTTTCATTTTTTTTCGCTTTTTCATAATCTTCACGACTCATGCGATACAAATTCAAATCCTTGGCATAAATCACCGTTTTACCATCAGGAGAAACTGATCCCCAATAGATTTTCTTCAGGTCGTCTTCTTTATCTTTCAAATGAGTCAATTTACGAGTAGGATAGTCATAAGAAAAATAAAAGATTTCCTTCTCATTCTTTTTGTCTTTCTTATCCTTACCTTCTGTCTTTGGTGTCGCATCTTTTGTTGATTTTACTTCAAAAGTAAAGGTACGCCCATCTTCTTTCGCTTTCAGATTTATAATTGGCAAATGGCGTGCCTCAAAGGGATCTTTTACAATTTCAGTAAGCTGAGAAGCTAATTCATCCCTATCAAACAAAAGCTTCTTTGTCCGGGCAACCGGATCAACCACATACCAAAAGGTTCCTTCACTTGTTTTGTACTCGAACCAGAAATTATTACCTTTCTGGAACCAATGCGGATCCACCACAGTAGAAAACAACATGGTGTTCAATTTTTCTTGTGTGTACTTCTCTGCCTGCAGGTATTCTGGCAAGCGTTCCTGTGCCTTTGCAACAGAGACAGTCGTACACAGACCGCCCATTAAAAGGGTAATGAATAGCATTTTCCTCATAGATTGAACTTTTATCGTGTTTATGAAAAAACAAACATACACAAAATTCTTCATTTAACAATCTTAAACAAGAAATTTTGTGTATGTTTGTTTCATTTATCCTTTTTCTTATCAAAAAGTATACCCTGAAATAAAGCTAACCATATGATTCCGTATCCTTAAATCATTCTGTTCCTTATTATATTTTCCCCAAGCCAAATCATACCCGATAGTAAATGAAATCCGTTTAACAGCAATCCCGACAGAAGCCGTTCCTCCCCAATCCAAACGAGGGGACGCCTCAAAACCAAATTCCTCATTTACTGCTTTTCCTTTAAATGTGCCAAACCGGTAATAATCATTCCGATATTCATACTGTCCAACACCTGTTTCTTCATCTATATTATATTTTGAGGAAGAAACATAAGCATGAGTGCGTCCACCAATTCCTACAGCTACATAAGGCCCTACTGCTAATTTAAGACGCACATCATCACAAAGTTTAAAACCCCAATGAGCCATAACAGGCAATTGCAAATAATAACGCGTGGACTCAACATCCGTTTTTTCATAATCCATGCTAAATCCTCCCCCTGTTGATATGTTTCCCCAACTCATAGGATGATACCCACCTTTCTGCATTAAGATATAAACTCCGGACTTCAAGCCAAAAGAAGGCTTTTTTCCCACCCCTTCCTTTAACTGATACAATACACCGGCACCAGCTTTAAAACCTAATGTAACTGATGTCCCTTCATTTTCCTTATTCACTACCAAGCCGGCTTCCGGCGTAACACTCCAACGAGACTGAGCACTCAACATCAGACTCGCCAAAACACCTACCATAAATAAAATTACTTTTTTCATCTTTTTCCTCTTTTTAGTTCATTATCTATGTAAAAGACTAAAAATTCAGAAAAACCCCCATTACATATTCGAAAAAATAATAAAATAACATGAGCAACTCACTCACATAACAAAAGAAATACCCGACACTTAAACATACCCTTTAAGAAATCATTAAAAAATAAACGCTGCAAGAACTAACAAATAGCAGCAAAAGTTATCGCTTATTTTTTGCATTCTCTTTATATTCAGTAGGTGTCATACCAAAACGTTGTTTAAAACATTTGCTGAAATAACGAGGATCATTAATACCTACCATATAAGCAATCTGCGTCATATTATAATCACCACTTTCTATCAATTGCGCGGCACGTTTCACACGCATCTCTTTAATAAACTCAATGGGGGCAAGTCCTGTCAGGGTTTTCAGTTTCTTGAAAAAGACAGAACGACTCACCGCAAGTTCTTGTACCAAATCATCCACTATCAAATCGCCATTATCCATATTCTTCTCCATTAATTCCGTCAGTTTTTCCATAAATTTACGGTCATGCGAAGACATCTCAGGCTGTGTTTGCTGTTCTTCCTCCGGAACAGGCTGAATATTCATCAGATTCGCACAATACAACTGTTGTAACTTGACACGTTGTGTCAAAATATTCTCCACCCTAGCCTTCAGGTAAGTGGCACTAAACGGCTTCGTTATATAATCCTCAACTCCCAGCTCCATACCCTCCAACTTACTGTCCATATCCGTTTTAGCCGTCAGTAAAACCACTGGAATATGACTGGTCGCCATATTAGCACGCAAATCTTCTGTCATAGTAATACCATCCTTTTCCGGCATCATGATGTCACTAATAATAATATCCGGAACAAACTTCAAAGCTTTATCCAAACCATCAGCCCCATTAACAGCCTCTATGACGTTGAAATTTGAGATAAAGATACTACGCAAAAAGAAACGAAGTTCCAAATTATCTTCAACCAGCAACATCGTTTTACTTTCATTCCTTTTCTCTTCATGTCCCTGAACTGGTTCTTCCACCTCTTCCGGCCTCATTTCGACAGAATCAGAGAGAATGAACTCCACATTCTCCGTATAGTGCTCTTTACCTTTCAAAAACTCAACCGTGAAACAGCTGCCCTCCCCCTCTTTACTATCCACACGGATAGTCGCTTTGTGCAGTTCCACCAATTCCTTAACCAAAGAAAGACCGATACCTGAACTTTGCTGATTAAACAAATTCTTGTCCAGCAGATTTTCAAAACGGACAAAAAGAGAAGCTTTCTTGCTTTCAGAAATTCCTATACCTTGATCCTGTACACCAATCGCCACATTATGCTCATTTTCATGAATGAAAAGCGTAATCATCTTACCCTGTGGAGTATACTTAAAAGCATTGGAAAGCAGATTAAAGACAATCTTTTCCAGCTTATCCGCATCTACCCACAGTTTCAAGGAAGGCATTTCACTTTCGAATACAAAATCAATATGATGCTCTTCGGCCAACGATTCAAAATTATCCATGATATGGCGTACAAAAGGAACAATATCGATCTGTTCTATACGCAACTTCATTTTATTTTTCTGTATTTTGCGGAAATCAAGAATTTGGTTCACCAAGCGAAGCATACGGTCGGTATTACGTTCTACTACATGCAATTGCTCACGTACATCATCTGGCAAAGTCTTGTTTTTCAAAACATATTCTACAGGACCTGCAATCAACGTTAGCGGAGTGCGAAGTTCGTGAGAAATATTTGTAAAAAAACGAAGTTTTATATCAGAAACCTGCTGTTCCACAGACACTTCATGTTTCAGACGATAAATAGTAAACAATATATATACTCCTGAAAACAGAATCAACAGAAAAGCAAGAATATAAATTGCCATAGCCCAAGCTGTTTCCCAAAACGAAGGCTGAATGGTGATTCTCAAACTGCGCTCGTTCTCTACCCAAACACCATCACTATTGGTCGATTTAACCTGAAAAACATAATCTCCTTTCGGAAGATTAGTATATGTAGCGGTACGCTGTCTGTCTACATAATTCCATTCTTTATCAAATCCGCGTAAACGATAAGCATAACGGATATTTTCAGGATAAATCATATCCAATGCAGCAAACGATAAGGTTACAATATTCTCCTTATGTGAAAGTACCAGATGTTCTGTATTATTGAGTGATTGCCGCAACAAACTTCCTGATACCCCTGGAACTACCTCTTGATTGGATATCTTCAAAGTACCTAAAATAATGGATGGTACATAATTACTCTTCTTAATATGCTCTGGTTCAAAATAAAGCACGCCACGACTGGTACCAAATAAAATGGTGCTGGAACTAAGATTCAACGACGTTCCCTCCTCAAAACGTATCTTACCACCAAAATCCCTTTCATTATAATTCTCAAAACGTTGTTCGGACGGAATAAATTTACTCAATCCGTTTTCCGTACTTATCCACAAGCTTCCTGTGTCATCCTCTTCTACAGACAACAGGATATCTGAAGGCAGACCATTCTTCACTGTATAGGATTTAAATACAGCTCCCCCTTCTCCGTTCATGGAAACAAGTTGGTTAAGGCCACCACCAAATGTAGCTAAATAAACTTCTCCTTGAGAAGTGGTTACAACCCGATATACGTTATTGTTGCTCAGACAATTCATATCATCGGGGATACGTGCATAAAGATGGAACACAATCGACTCCGGATCCTTAAAATCCTCTTTAAAACTAAGTGCGCCATCACTGCTCCCCACCCATATATTCCCCTTCTTATCAGAAGTGATATGGCGTACACGATAACAACGGTCATACGGAAAACCTTTCAGGTTATTTCTAGAACTAATAAACACATATTTCCCTTCAGGAGTTTTCTGAATATAATTCAACCCTCCACCAAAAGTTGCCACCCAAATACGTCCATGCTTGTCTTCATGTAACCAGTAAACACTATTATGACTCAGGCTATAAATATCATCTTCATCATATTTGAATCGAGTAAACTTAAAATGTGCCCCCTCCTTTTCTGCCAGAATAATACCATCCCCTTTAGTAGCAATCCAAATGTTTCCGCGAGAATCTTGCATGATATGATAAGGAACTCCACTTAACGGCCTACCAGATTTAGCTATAATCCCCTCTTCAGTCAGAATACCCTGAAAATCTAAATCAGAAGAATAAATTTCAATCTGACCGTCCCGTTTTCCCATCCAGATGCGATGTTCGCTATCTTCAAACAACGCACGTACCGTATTGGCATTCAAGTCATAACTGTGCCCCATGCGGGGATAAATATGGAACTGGCTTCCTAAAAAAGTAATCTTCTCCAACCCCTTAGAATGAGTACATAACCAAAGATTGCCTTGTTTATCGGATAACATAGAATGTAATTTGTTAGAAAAGTGCCAATCAGGTGAATCGGGGTCATTGTAGAAAGGTAACAGCCGATTTGCCTCCCTGTCATACCAAGAAAGCCCTCCTCCTTGCGGATGTACCCACAAATTACCGTTCAAGTCCTCACAAATATGAAAACTGGGATAGGAACGATCGGCACCACGAGGCTCCACTTGCATCTTTTCTTGCTTAAATACTTCCGTCAAAGGATTGAAATGACAAACCTTTCCCCATTCGGTCATCTCAAACCATGCTTCCTGCTTACTGTCAACATAAACAGAACGGAAAGCGTCTGCCGGGAATTCGGGACAATTGGATTTATTATAGACTTTACACTCTTTTGTATCCGAATGGTACAATATCAATCCTTCATGGGCAGTTGTTATCAACAGTCCCATACCTTTTATTTCATTTATAGCAATCACTTTATCCTTTACCGGCAATTCCCAAAGACGAAAGATTTCATTTTGCAAAGAATAGCACCATATCCGTCCCCTGTCTGATCCAAAATAAAGTTCGTCACCATAACTGCAAAAAGAGTAGAAAGCCTGTACGGATTCATCTTTGCCTGATTGGATATTCACAAAATAAGAAACAGGCTCTTCTTTATCATTCGTAATCTTTAGCAGACCGTTATCAGTAAGTAACCACTCTTGATTATAAGCATCGCTAAAAACCTGATTAATGTGAGCGGCATTTCCTCCATGACTATGAGTAGCATATACTTGAGTGGTTACACTGTAATCCTTAGGATTTGTTTTCACACGGACAGCCCCCTCATTTTCAGAAAGTAGCCAAATGACACTGTCGGGCAATATTTTAATAGAAGAGAAACGCATGCCCTCCTCTTCACCTTCTGCAGGAATTTGTTCGAATTTCTCTGTTCTTTGGTCAAAACGATACACACGGTAATCATACGTTTGCAGCCAAATATAATTATAAGGGTCTACTTCCAATAAGTCTACCCGGTTGTTAGTCATAGTAATTTTATTCCCTTGTCTGGCTTTATAAACTTTGAAGTCATAACCATTGAACCGGTTGATTCCATCCCAAGTAGAGAACCATAAAACTCCATTATGGTCTTGTACCATGCTCATGATAGAGTTCTGAGACAAACCGTTTTCCGAAGAATAATGAGTAAAGATACAATTAGGCTGACTTTTTGCATAAAAAAAGAACAGCAAAGTAAGTATAAACAGAATGTGTCTTTTCATTTCGTAGATTTTCATATATAGTATGGCAAAAATACATAAAAAACGAGAGATACCGACATACAAGTTCCTAAAAAAATAAAAGGGGCAAAGTTAAATACCCCTTTTATCATTCCACTCTTCCTTGACATTTTCCATAGGGGTAAATAAGATCCATCCCTACAGTGACAAAGTATTATTACATGAAGAAAAAACAGCTTATCTCTTTAAATTCTGCAACAATACATTTCCATTTTCCACAGGATTCCATCCGTCATCACCTGCCAAAATCTGTGCTTCATTATAATTACTGATATCGTTCAGTTGCTTTCCAAACGAAGCACGCGAAGCGGTAGCCGCCCCTTCTCCTGTATTCTGATATTCAGCATAGAATACGGTTTCCTCATTTTCTTTTTTGCCCCAGTTGTTCCACCCCACCGGAAGAATATGCTTTCCTAAATCACAATGAATAAAGACAGCCTGTGCATAAGGACGCCAAGGACGGGACAAATACACCTTCTGAGCCTCAACCACACCCGTCAATTTACAGCCAATAAAAACATAACCATATTTCTTGCCTTGATCTGTAGAAGGAGCGGTAACATAACCATCACCCAAGCTATGGATGGTGCAATCCTTAAACAATGCCGTAGACCAGCCAAAAATAAAATCCACCGTACCCTCTATATAACAATGGTCATAGAACTGACGACTGTCTTTGCCATAAGTATACAAAGTATCCTGATTTCCCAAAAAACGACAGTTTTTGAAATAAGCGCGATCTCCACTAACAAAACAGGCCACTGCCTGCCCTACTCTGCCGGCACTATTCTCGAAGGTGATATTCTCAGCATAGAAATCGGGAGCATAGATATAACAGGTTGACGAACCGGAGGTAGACATTTCTTCTCCGAAACAGTTCTTTTTAGAAGCAAAATCATCATTTGTCAGAATTGCTCCGTCCTCACCTATCAAAGAAATACTAATCTTACTTTCAGGAATAACCACTTTCTCTTTATATACCCCTTTACGGACTAGAATAGTAGTGCGTCCTGCTTTACGAAAATCGGGAACAGCATGGATCGCTTCCTGAATGGTAAAGAAATCACCACTGCCATCTTTTGCCACAACAAAATCATAATGACGTATAAAAGGCCCCAATACAGGAACCTCTTTAGCTATAGCATCCACTGTCAAACCTGCAATAGTACGCGCCCCATATACATTCAGGTGCGTATTATCCTCACGGCCTTTCGGACAAGCTGCACACACGCCTTCAGGAATCCACATGAACAATTTTTTTGAGGCCTCCGGCCCCATTCTCTGCACCAAATCATGCGTTATCTTATTCATATCCACAAAAGGCACATCCAATTCTTTTGCCACATTGCGCGGAGAATCCAAATATTTTCCATGAGTGTCAATCAGCACTTCTCCATCTTGAGAAACACCCCCCTTTGACAAATCCTTGCGCACATCATCTTCGGCCACCGCATTTTTATTATTCCGAAAATTACGGCGAACTATAGCATTGAACAAAACGGGAATTCCTCCTTTGGCACGTGTTTCTTTTACAAAACGGCGTAGATTGGCATCAAAAGTAGATCCGGGATCAGTATGACGTTTCTCATCTACCTTCTCATCATTATGCCCAAACTGAATAAAAACATAATCACCCGGCTTTACTTTATTAATTACTACCTCCCATAATCCTTCATCAATAAAACTTTTAGAACTCCGACCATTTCTAGCATGGTTTTCCACACGAATATTTTCACTGAAATATCCTCCCAGCACATGGCCCCATCCACGTTCCTGATTACCTCCCTCTAAGGATTTGTTGGCCATAGTCGAGTCACCTATCATAAAGATAGTAATTGTGTGGTCTGCCGTAAAAGCAGAAAATAACAACAAGGCAACAAATGCCATCAACATCTTAATTTTCATCGCTTTCTATTTTAAATTTTGATTAAAGAACTCAAGTATATCAGCCTGTATCTCCTTACTGCAAAAATGAGGCAAATCATAGAACTTGGTAGTCAATAGATTTTCTACCGATTGACCCTTCCATACATCCTGCATGGTAGAGAAAGCGCTTTCAACGCCCTTTACAGGAAAAAGTTTGTCCCGCAAACCATTGATGAACAACATCGGTTTGGGACAGGCGATAGATGCCACATGAGGATAATCCATCCAATTCCGTATTCCGGGAATAATCATGGAATAAGCAGACCCGCCTTTGTTCTGATTATTGGTAAGTGTCATTAAGCTATCTGTAGTATTCATCCAGCACACAGCAGCGCCTGCCTTCACCACATCTGTAGCGGCACTGACCATCCAAGCACGATGTGCTCCCATAGAAAAGCCCATAGTACCTATTCTATCTTTACTGACCATAGGCAATGTAGCCAAAAACTCAGCACTACGGATATCATCCCAAACAATCAAGGCCCCCCATGACATTCCCATCTGTAGCATATTGGCAGCCAACGCTTGCTGTGAGTCATAGCGCACTCCTTCCTTACGTCCCCGTTCCCCCCAAAACAAGGCATCCACAGCAAGCACTACATATCCATGGCTTGCCAGATAATCACCCACATACTGTTTATCATAACATCTTTCCGCCCAATCATCCGCATTGGCTGTCACAGATGCCTCCACACCGAACGGACGTACCATCTTCTCTTTCCCTATTGAGAAATGGGCCCCATGGTCGTGAAGTAATAACACTGCAGGAAATGGTCCCTTCCCCTCAGGGACCAACAGATAAGCGGGAACACGGGAATATTTCGAAACATTAAACAGAATTTTTTCCACTGTATACCCTTCCCTCCGCTCAATATCTATCACTTCTTTATCAAAAGCCGCTACAGGAGGAGCAGGCTGCATACAATCCAACAAAACTTTTCTAGCCTCTTCACGCCATTTTTCAAAATTTCGGATAGAAGAGTTCCCCCATGCCATAGGATAAGTCAGACTTTCTTTCAGCTTCTGATAAAACAGCGGCATATCATTCTGCGTTTCATAACGCATAGAGACGGTTTCCACCTTTTCTTGAGCAGAAACCGTCAGACATATCCCGAACAACAATAAACAAATTACAGCATTCTTCATAAACCTATACCTAACAAACTTTTACTTTTCAAGGTAACTAATTAATTTTATCATATTATCAATATAATCCCCTACAGAGATGCACAATTCTCCGGTAGTACACGGATAAGGTGATGTATCGTGCTCGTCCCCTACAAAAGTAGCTATATATTTCGTTTCCTCACTAGGTCCTGAAACAGTATATGGCTTATACGGGTTCGAGGTTGACTTTAAAGGAGAGAGCCAGCAACCGTCCTTAGTCAGTGATTGCACCAATTTCCGGGCAACTTCTTCCGTAGCTTTTCCACGTAAACGAGTATAATATTTAGGTAAAGGAACCAAATGATCCTGTAGCAAAGGTGAATTCTTCGCCAACTCGGATACAGGAAGTTTCTTCACTTCCTCATAACGGCGACGCAGTTCACCAGGATTCACAAAAGTTGCCGAATTATAATGAGCTATTGTATTTTCTATATTCTGATCAATATAATACGTTCCATTTTTCACATTACTTCCCTTACGATGGACATACAGTGGTTTACCTGTATCAGGATCAACAAAACGAGGAACCAAAATAGCTTCCGGATTAGTAGACTGACGCTTCCATTTCTTCACATCCGATTCCGGTAATTTCATTGATTCCAAAAAACGAATTGCAGCAGGAATCCCCGACAGGAAACGAGTATCAGCTGTAAGTTTATAGTAATCCATCATTAAATTGATAAGACGGACGGTAGTACCGGTATTCACACTGCGCGGTTCATAAGAACGGGCATGAGCCGGTTTCAAATCATCTACTGTATATTGGTCCGCCCAGCCTGCATAAGGTTCCCCTTGTTGAAGAGAAATCATCAAGTACATAGCACGCATAATAGGCTCCTTTACCCCTTGCAACCCCATTGCTTGATAGCATTGAATCAAAAACTCGGTCGCATCAGGAATCACATCATCATTCAGAGTAATAAAAGACGAATAATCTTTCTTACCTTGAAAAGGGTGATCATACATCAAAGGATAACGTTGAGGCCATCCACCCACCGGATATTGACTTTTCAAAACAAAATCAATGGTTTTCTCCAAAGCCGGACGGAAAGCAGGATCATTTTTTTCCACATACATACGAAGTAGAAATTTAGCAGCCTCCATAGTACCCGCATCATCATAAGTCGCATTTCCATAATAATGTTGAAATTCCTCCAGACGCCAGCCATTTTTACCAACGGTATCATACCAGGACTTTAACGAGTTCTCTCCTGCAAAATCAAATACATAATTCCATCCTCCACATTCAAGCTGCCCCCAAATCAAAGTGTTAGCCACTTTTTGGGCAGCTTCATAATAGTACTCATCTCCTGTAGCATGATAAGCGTCAAGCAACAAATGACCGACAGAAGGAGTTCCCGGTGGCTGAATCCAAACCATTGTCCTCTTGGCTTCCATCTCTCCCCATGAGCGGGACATATCCGGCAAATAATTCCATACAAAACCACCATTATAACTCACTTTATCCATCATAAACTGAGTGGCGGTTTTCATTGTATTTATCACTTGGTCATCTAACTTTTTATTAGTTTGAGCCATACCTGCGCAAGCAAAATTTGCCATACACAAGCAAAGGGCAATTCTTCCCCATCTCTTCTTTAATGTGCTTTTCATTGTTGTTGTAGTGTTTTGATTCAAGTTTGAATATCATTATGAAGCAAAATAAGCCATTTTTTAGGGTATGGGATTGTAATATTTGGTCTTTTCCTCGTATATTTTAATCACGGTGAACCACTCTCCTTATATATTATATATATTTGAAGAAAAGTTTTAGTTATTCATTTTATATTAAATGCAAGATCATGAATCGTAAAGTAAGAACCGCATTGTATGCTTGTGCCCTGATGGCACCACTAATATTGCAGAGCTGCAATGCACAAAGTGAAAAAAAAGAGAGCGACAAAGAGTGTACTGAAGAAACAAACAAAAACACTGAAAAAAAGGTTATGAAAACAGGTAGTGAAAACTTCATTTTTGCAGAAGGCAAAGAATGGGAACCTGCAGGCGAAGGTGTAGTGCGCCAAATCATGGGTTACAATGATGACATCATGGTTGTTAAAGTAAAATTTGAAAAGGGAGCTGTAGGAGCTGTTCACCATCATATCCATTCACAAGTGACTTATGTAGAAAGTGGAAAATTTGAGTTCACCATCAATGGTGTGAAAAAAATTGTATCGGCCGGTGACTGTCTGTATAAGGAACCAGATGCAGTGCATGGTTGTGTATGCCTGGAGCCGGGTATGCTGATAGATTGTTTCAGCCCGATGCGTGCTGATTTCCTGGAAAAGAAATAGACAAGCCATATATTCCATCCACTGCAGGAGCAGATTGTTGTGCCTTCAGGACATTTAATATGCTCCTACAGTGGAGATGAATTCTGTTTTTTAATCTGCAAAACGGATGGGACGATTGCTTAACCTTATCAAATCCGGTAAATCATAATATTTCAAAGCACCATACAACACATTAGAATACATATCCCACTGCATAGGCTTCTCAATGTATTCCTTCCAAGTCTTCACACTATGTGTTATCTCCACACTGTTGATTCTTTCATCCAAATAAGCAGCATGAATTACAGCTGGACCATAAATACCATTGGCAAATACTTTGACGGGATGTCCTTTCAAAAGTTCATGTTCTGAACAAAAATCAAGCAAAGTCAGGATATCGACTACCCGTTGTCCCATAATAGGACGCCCTATATGCATACTGATCATTGCATTACGATATTCACGGTTCCAATATTTAGCATCCGTATAAAATGCAGGATCTGTTGTTTCCCCCAATCCGCGCAAGTCTGCCAACAACAAAATTTTTCCTTCCGTCAAGGCAGCAGCAAAATTCGCATATTCACTCAAATAAGTTCCTTTCCCCTCTTCCTGCAACCTTAACTCAATAGGAGAATCAGCATTCGCTCTGGACGGCATGATAAGAATACAAGGAACAGGCATCTCCCCTTCCCTTATGAGCTGAAACTTATATTGTTCATATTCACGCATTGAATCATGTCCGGTTGCCTCAATTCTTATTTTATGGTCAGGAAGACCTTTAAGACCTAACAAATCCAGCATCTTTGTTTGAACAGTTTTCTTTCCTTTCGAAAGAAACGTCTCACGCTTGGAAGCCCACTCATCCAGCTGATTCACATTTTCCTGCATAATACTGAGTGCTCCAGGCATAGATACATTCACCTGTCCTTTAGTCGTACAAAGCATATCTGACAACTGAAAACGGTCTTGTGCCGCTTTCTTCACCGGAGATTGATTATCTTTCAACCAACGCTTGAACCAACTGGCCAACTTTTGCCTTTTTTCAGCTCCAAGTCCATGACCGGTTTCTACTGTCAGCATATCCACCTTTTCGGGAACTCCCAATACTTTATAGCACTGTTGTAATTCAGCAAATCCTTGTTGCGCACCCCATAAATCGACAAAATCATATTTACCGCTTAAAATCAATAAAGGCCGTGGAGCCATCATTAAAGCAAAATCAGGTACCTCCAGTTGTTCACGCCCTTCGTATGGTATATGTTGGCAACCATCGGAAGGACCTTGCAACTCCATAGTACGTTCTCGGGTAGAAAAGAAACTACAAATAGCCGCTACCTTTACACGGGGATCCAAACCTATATAATAAGCGGTCTGAGTGCCACCGCCAGAAGATCCATATACTCCGATATGCTCCGGATCAATATCCTTACGGGTCAGTAAATAGTCCAAAGCCCGATGATTATCCCAATATTCCTGTGCTGCCAAACTAGTACCAAGCAAGTTAAAGCCCGCATTCAGTAAGGTATGTTCCGTAGTAGCCCCCCGTGTCAGCGGCTTTCCTTCCCTATCAATAATTTGCAACCGTTCTCCCTGGCCTATGGGATCTACCACCAGCACAGCAATACCATTGGATGCCATCAACATAGCGGCATGAGACGAAGGACCTTTGCCATTCAATCCATGTCCGCAAAGTTCCAATGTCGCCGGAACAGGAACAGTCGTGTTCTCTGGCATATAAAGATGTGCTGTGACATAGCGGCCGGGCTTGCTTTCAAAAATTATTTTCTCTATATGATAACCCGTACCTTGTACCTTCCCTACCACCTGAGCATTTAAACTCCCTTTTTCAGGAAAAGTACCTACTATTTGTTTATATCGTTCACGGCAACCCTCCAGATACTTCTGCATCCCGGCAGGAGAAGCAAACGCTTTTTGAATGGCAAACTGCCGGTCGGCAAACTGCCGATGCACATCACGCATCAGATAAGAATTATAAGCGGTACTTTGCCTCCAAGGTAATGCCTTAAACTCACCTTGAGCAGATACCACCAAAGTCCCCACCCATATTCCCAAACTTACGCACAAAGTGCGAAAACCGATGATTTTTCTCATAGAATCAATCCTTTAAGTTATTGTACCACAATTTCAATTTTCTGACGGTTATCTCCGGCTGTCTTCACATACAGACGTTTATGCTCCGTATCATAAAACCAGCCTGTATTCCGGTCTGCATCTGCAACTGATGAAAGAACGGGCAACGATTTACCATTTTCTATCACAGATTGCGGAGCGTTCTGCAAATAAGCCTTCACCAGATAAGTGTGTCTGACAGGTTTGTACTTCCCTACCGGTTTATCTGCAGTAAACGTCCAGCTATCATCAGCGAGCCTGCTGGTAAAGCGGGTCAATGAACCAATCCCTTTTTGATAATCCATTGATATACCATCATCTTCATACATCTCATAAGAAGAAATACCTGACGGATAGACATCCAATGTTATCACATCTACAGGATGCTGATCTACCCACTGCATAGCAGGTTGCATGGGAATAATAGCTCCGGCTTTTATATAGACAGGCAACACATCCAACGGAGTAAGAAAAGACTTATATTGGCGGCCCTCGTAACGCTCACCGGTTTCATAATCAAACCATTCTCCACCGGGGAAATAGACATGTTGGCTCAGTGCACCTTTGGTAGTGACAGGACAAACCATCATCCATGGCCCGAACATATATTGACGCGCCAGCTGATAGGTATTCTCATCCTGAGGATAATCCATCACTAAAGGGGTCATCATGGGACGTGCCGTTTTATAAAGCTGATAAGCATTACTATAAATATAAGGAATCAATGTATAACGCAAACTATCGTACTTGATAAAATTGGCCAAAGCCTCCGGACCATAAGTCCAAGGTTCATGATAACGGGGGTGATCCATACCGAACACCATGGCGATAGGTGAAAACATACCGAACTGTACCCAACGAGTATATAATTCCGTATCGTAAGGAGAATACTGTTCAAATCCTCCCATGCAATGAGTCCAGTTACCCACGCCACTCATACCGATATTAAGTCCCGCACGTATCACCGGTTCAAACCACTGCCATTCACTCCCCCAGTCTCCGGCCCAAATATAAGGATAACGCTGAATTCCCGCATAACCCTCACGGGTATGTGTCACCCCCCTCATATTATTATATTCCTGAAATTTACGATAGGGCGCTTCCGCATAAGCTAAAGGAAAAATATTATGAAGTCCTTTTAGGTCCATCGTCCCTCCGACATCCGTTTTCACAAACTTAGCCCCGATGGAAGCCACTTTCATTACTCCGTTCTCCCACCACCAATCCACCGCTTTCGGGTCAAAGAAATTCACCACCCCTTCTATCTTGGCTCCTGGATACAGCACATTTCCCTGTTCACGCGCCTTATCCAATAGATGATATTCAGGGCCATTATCTAATATGGAACGGATATGAAGCCCCACCATTTTTACATTTTGCGCATAGCAACTATCAAACATGGCTTTCGGATCTTTGAACGTATTGCGCCATTCAAAACAACAACCACCATTTCCGTAAGTGGTATTAAACAATCTCCAAGTAGAATCCAGCCAAAGCAAATCAAAAGGCACTCCTTCCTCACGCAAACGTTTACATAAAGCAGGCGGGTATTTATCAGAAGTCATCTCTTCATTCTTCCAAGTTCCACCGGAATAAGTACCAACATGCAACCCCATTGCAAAACGAGGAAGCATAGGGGATTTTCCAGTCAATTCCGTATATCGGTCAATCATGGTATAAAAATCGGGACCATACATAAAATAATAGTCCAAATCACCGCCAAAAGCTTTAAACGAATAATAATCACTACTATCCCACCCCATATTCCATTCGGTAGCAAACGGAGTATGAAAGAACAAACCATATCCTTTGGTACTCATCATAAAAGGTACGGGACAATAATTGGCACGTAAAATATCTTTTCCTCCTACAGCCGGTTTTATCCCTCTTCCCAACTCTACATTCAGATAAATCTTACGCCCTCGCTGATCCATGAAATCCATACGTTCCCCAAAACCAAAGAAATGCTCATCCGGCTGTAGAACAGCTTTCATCTTGACAGAATCCTTATAAAAACGTTGTTCCTCAAGTTCTGTATAAAGCATCTTGCCGTTTTTATCAGAAACAGACAGACAGAACGGATTCTTGGTAGCCTCTATAATCAGTTTTCTGGTCGTAATCAACCATGCAGTACCTCTATCTTCCACCGTATAGTTGACAGAAGAAAAATCATATTTCCGAACCATCCACTGTTCATTCTCAGCGAACACAGTACCTTGAGAATGACGTACACGGAACATATCATCTGTACAAAATTCCAATTTCACATTTCCCTGAGGCAAAAAAAACAACAAATCATTTCCTGTCTTCTTAAAAGAAGCACTAGCCGCCCATACCCCTATACAATACAGGCATAAACAAAAGCATAGGATTGTTTTTTTCATGGTATCTGTTATTTTATTTAAAATCAATCATATTGAAAATCAGCTTTTTGGCTACAAGTCCGGCAGCCGAATCATTAATGATGTTCCCATAGATATCCAATGTAGAGAACAAAACACTACCCTTACCCATAGGGACAATCCCCATAGCAGTTCCGATAGCCATAGGATAAGTATGATAGGCTCCGACCAGCAATTCTTCACCTTCCATCACTAATCCCATACGCTCCACCCCTGTATGTATCAATGCCTGATAAGGCCAGTTGAGAGCATTTCCGACAGGAAGTTCCTTGAAAATATCATGCGGCTTATTAAACATCACCCCGCCCAGCCAGTTGGTTCCAACAAAAAATTTGTCCTTAAACACCGCTTTACTATTAACCGCTATAAATTCCGACCACTCATCAGCACTCTGAATAATAAAGATTTTGGTTCCATCATTTACTGCACGTTCCATTAAACGCTGTGCATCCGGCATCTTATCATTAGGAACGGCCCAATCCAGACGACAACGCGCGTTACTACGAGGATGCCTGAAACGGATCTCTATATCGGCAGACTTGCCTCCTTCCAAATAGACTTTTCCATCGCCCAAATGCTCTTTCTTTCTAGTTATTTCATATATTTTCTTACCATTGACAAAGACTTCAATCATACTACGGTCATTACTTTGAGGAATAATTGTATATTCACCACTGACAGAGGGAAGTACTTTACCACTCCATTTAATACCATAACCATCAAGCATATACACAAAAGGACTTGGTGTAGCTCCCTCAATAGCACTCAGATTAACCACCTTGGCCACTTCATGATAAACTTCCTTCTGAAATTCCATATCCTCATAATAGACCACATCTAATCCCGGTTTGCCATCGGCAGAGCGTAACGCTTCCATCGGCACCATTGTCAACTGATCTTTCCTAGGAGGACGGGCCACCATAATCCAATCCAACTTTCCTAAATTATCCTCATAAGCTGCAACCGCTTCTTTCGTTTTACCCTTCAAGAAATTCTGTAAAGCACTCCCATCTTCCCAAACGGCCCCTTTACCATCCAACATATTGGATGCCAGATTTACAGACAATATATCATCATACCCAGTTGTAACAACAGAATTTTCCTTACATAGTTTTGCTTCAATTCTACAAAGTCCTCCAGCTGTAGGAACAGGTATTTTTACATCTTTCACCAACAACTGACCATAAACCTCACCTCCGGCAGCTTCCGTTTCATAAGTCCCTACCTCCATCACTTTTCCTTGAGAGTCTGTCACCGAGATTTTCAATTGATGGTTTCCCCGGACATTCTTCTCATTAATCAGATAAAAATCAACGGTCACCTCTCCCCCTGCGGCTGCAACCTGTTGCCTGGTCTTTACCGCTACATACAAAGGCTGATTATAACGAGCTATGATAGCCGGATCTGATTTGGGATAACGAAAACAATCGACAATTCCCGAATAATTCTCCGTCAATTCCGATTCCCATCCATTAACAACGTATGCATCCGTCAAATTATTCATTCTGGCCGATTCTATTTTACGTCCTTGGTGCTCATAGGATACAGTCCCCATAGCCACACACAAATCATCTACCGTAGGATAAACTGTCCTTAACTGTTTAGCATCCAGGAATTCATTAAATTCATCATACCAACGTAAAAACTCTCTACCATCCCATCCTTTATAGCTATATTTTTCCAAATCTTCTTTATTTTTTTCCAAACGAGGAGGTGATGATAAAGCCCCTTCCTCACCAAAGAATACAATTTCACGCTTATTCTTTGTATCATTATAATAATCTTCAGGGCCTTTGTACAAACCTTCATTCCAAACAGCAGGTCCTCCGGCACGATGATAATCATACCAACCACTCCAATACACTTTTTCATCGTAAGGACGAATATGAATTTTAGCCTGATCTTCTATATCATCCCCCTTTGCCCAAGCCGAGGTACGAAGAATCAGCCGGGAAGGATCCAGTACACGCATATCCTTCATCGCTTGAATCTCCAATTCTAACTTTTCAGGAGTAGCATTTCCCGATTCATTCATCATATTGTAGATAACCAGACAGGGATGACTGCGATCCCTCTTTACCATACGGATGACCTTTTCATGCAAAACAGCATTCATAAACGGCTGTTTCACATCCAGACGGAAGCCACCAGGCTCTTCAAAATAGAGCAGTCCCAACTCATCAGCATAATTCATTACGTCAGTATTACCGATAAAACGATGGAAATTCAACATATTCAACCCTAACTCCTTAGCTATGCGAATTTGCCTTTCAGCCAATTCTTCCGATGGGAAAATACCATTGACCGGCCAAAAACTCCAACTGATGGCCGAGCGAAGCATGATACGTTTTCCATTTAAACGAAAAACAGCATCCTCACCTATACCGGAAGCCTCGAACCAACGAAATCCAAAACGGCGGGAATCTTTATCTACCCAGTTCTTTCCTTCGGATAACTCCACCTCACATACATACAGATTAGGATCATCCACACTCCATAATTTCGCATCCGGAGCTGATACAGGAATCTTCAGTTCATTCATGCCTTTATTTAATGAAACACCCTTTATCTCTTTAGAATAAACTATTTTTTCTTTATTTTGCCACTCGTACACCGTTATACGAAGATCCTGCTTCGTAGTCTTTCCTTTTTCATTCTGTAATGTCAGAATAGCGTTGGCGGTGGTTATCTGAGGAGTGTTCTGCATATAAATATCCGCTACATAAACAGCATTACAGACCTTCATACCAACTTTTCCTGTTATTCCTCCAAAGCCATGACCGGGAGGCAACATTTTATCTCCCCACGGAATAGTTCTGGAGTCGCGCCAATCATGGTTACCACCCGCATCCGTTATACGTACAGCCAATTGTACTTGTTCTCCCGATTTTATATAAGGAGTAATATCCGTTTCGAAAGGAACATTGTCCACAATCTGATAATCCACTAATCTCTGATTAATAAAAATCTCCGCCCGTGAACGTATAGAACCAAAATTCAAAAAGACTTTTTGTCCTTTCTTCAACACCGGAATATCCATTGTACGACTCCACCATGTAACTCCTGTAATATCTCCTTCGGGTCCGGACTGAGTTTGAAGATATTCTTCAGCTGTTCCGGGAACCTGTACCGGAACAGCCTGGGCAGAAGTCAATATATCCCATCCCGCTGTAGGAACAATTACAGGACTTTTCCGTGCCTCTTCCAATGTCAAATAAATATCCTCTGTCTGCCAAGTCGCTTTTTTATCCTGCCATAAATGCCATCCTTTTCCTGACAAATCAAAAAATGGTCTCTCCTGTGCTCTCACCCCATAAAATGGACATAACAACAAAAATGCTATGGCAATAATACTCTTCTTCATAATGATCTATTACTTTCTTTTATTAAATTCAATAATAACTGTTGGCCCACTACATTAGCCCTATTCTCGCTTTTGGTATTAAAAGTATTCATCGACTCGTTCATGCCATCAAGATCAACAGGAACTGTATAAGCTTTGACATCCTTTATACATGCAGGAATATCCAATGTAGTAATAATTATTTTTCCACGACCTGCCGGAATAACAGACAAGGCAGAATAAACTTCTTTTTTATGATCGGAAACACAAGCAACCAATGTTTCCCCATTAAAGCAACGCAACCCTACACGATGACGGTTGTAAGTAGCAAAGCATTGATATTCCCAATTAAAGACACAATTGACAGGCAATCCATCAAAAATAGGATGTTCTCTATTGAAAAAGTTCCCACCATACCAAGCCGTACCTAGTTTCTTTGAACCACGATAATCCAAAACTTCTTTATCCGCTAAGAACTCAGCCCACCTTTCCGCATTATCCACAATAATCAATGTATGTCCCTTGTAAACCCATTCCATAATATCACTCATACCACTTCCCCATTGAGTAGGTTCAAAGGCGCCAACCAACAAATAATCTCCCGAAGGTGTCCCTTCTTTATATTCCGGAATATCAAAACCAACTGTTTTCATAAAATTGCTCAGAACGCCCGTAGTATCAGCAATAGAACCATTAGCTGTAATTCCTTTCGTATTCAAACTTACAGCAAACAAAGAATCGTCTCCAGTTGCAAAAGTTTTTTTGCCTTTGACCAACTTTGCTTCAATACAAACATAGCCTGTTGCCCGAGGAACAAAATTCCAGCCGATCTGTAAACATTGACCATATACATTCCCCCCTTTAACATGTACACTAGATACATGGGTAGCCAATACAGTACCTTCCGCATCTTTCGCTATCAATTGAAGAGAATAATTCCCCTTCAAATTCTTTTCATTTACAATATAAGTATCTACTATAGTCGTATCTCCAACATTCAGCACTTTCCGATTCATTTTTACAGCTAAAAATAACGGTTGGTTATAACGAGCCATTACTTCCACATCTCCTTTAGGATAACGATAATTATCAACAATGCCGGAGTGATTTTCCAGTTTCATACTTTCCCAACCATTTACAGCATAAGCATCCACCGTATTACTGATACGAATATTCTCAATTACCCTACCTTGATAATAGAAAGCCACATTCCCCATGGCACGGGTCAAATCATCCACTGTAGGAAATGCTTTGGCAAATCCATTGTGTTTAAGAAACGAATCATATGCATCATACCATTTCATATAATCCATCGCTTCCCATCCAGAAGTAGTGCCAGATTGCAGGATTTCATCCCGAATGAGCTGAAGACGCGGCGGAGTACCAATAGCCCCGTCTTCCCCCCAATAAATAATCTCATCCTTATGATCTGAAAAACGGTGATAGTTATCTTTACCCCAATATAAATTATCATGATAGCAACCCGGACCACCTGCATGATGCCTGTCATACCATCCATAATCATAAAAAGTAGTATCGTTTGGCATCAAGTGCAATTTAAAACGGGCATTCGCCTCATTTTCCGGGTTCTCTCCATTACTGGAATTATAAGTTAAGATACGGGTAGGATCCAACGAATGTGCCATACGCATCTGCGCATAATCCTGTACCTGTGGCCAAGCTCCCCGTTCATTATGCAAATTATAAATAACAAGAGACGGATGGTTACGGTCACGTTTAATCATTCGCACCAATTTTTCATTCCGGTAAGCAAAATAAAACTTGCTTTGCTTGTTATTATCATTAAAGTGACTGATAGGATACTGATTGCCTCCCGGTTCTTCAAAGTATAATAATCCCAATTCATCAGCATAATCCAAGACATTGCTATGCCCGATAGTACGGTGAAAATTCAACATGTTAAGTCCTAGCTTTTTAGCACTCTCCACTTGTCTCCTAGCCAACTCATCAGATGGAGTGATCCCATTATCCGGCCAGAAACTCCATGAAATAGCTGTACGTAAAACAATTCTTTTTCCATTCAAGAAAAATTGCTTATCTCCATGAATATCCTTCACTTCAAACCATCTGAATCCAAAACGCTGCGTATAATTATCCGTACCTACTGAAACAGACAAATCATAAAGATGAGGAGAATCCGTACTCCACAATTTTGCCACTGGCAAATGAATATGAAAAGTTTGTTTATTCTCTCCGACAACAAGATTTTCAACAGAGTATTCTTTTCGGTAAAGTACTTTCTCACCTTTATGTTCTTTTACTGTTAAAAGCATTTTCTGAGCCTTCATCGGGTTCTTTGTTTCATTACAAGCCGTCACTTCAACTTCAATAGAATGAGGGTCCGGTTGGTTTTTAATAAAAACATCTCCAATATATAACTTATCCGTAGCAACCAACTCCACTTTTCCAGTTATACCGCCAAAACCATGAGAAGGATTAGTTCTATACTCTCCCCATGTATAGACTTGGGAATCTTTCCAATTAAAATTACCATTTGGATCAGTAATGCGGAAAGCAATCACATTTTCCTGACCAGGTAGAATAAAAGGTGTCACATCTACAGCAAACGGCGTACTATTCACCAAATCATATCCCACCAATTTTTTATTAACAAAAATCTCAGCTCTAAAACGGACAGAAGCAACATTCATCACTATCCGTTTATTTCTCCAATCAGCAGGTACATTTATTTTTGTATCAAACCATGAAACCCCTACATAATTTCCGGTAACTCCAAATGTTTCTCCATTCCATCCCCATAGGTGTTGCTCTACGGTAGCAGGAAGTGTCACCCCTATCTTATCGGGTGTATCAAGCAAATTCCAGCCTCCGGTAGGTATATGGACAGGGAGGTCATGAATATTGACAGGAGGAACGTAAAGAGAATCATTTTGCCATACAGCCGAACGATCAAGAGTGATATTCCATAGAGTTTCTGATAAATTGAGACATGCCCTCTGTGCTCTCATAGATGTTACAAGCAATAGTACACAACCCGTTAAAACGAATATTTTTTTTATAGCTGATTTCATTTTACCTCTATTTTTCTTTATGGTATATTGTAAAAGGAGTATGTTAAGAAGAAATACTTCAATATACTCCTTTTACAAAATTACTTTATTTTGTATATCCGGGATTTTGAGTGAATTCATCTTTATTAGTCACCGCATCCAATTGATTTTGGGGTATCGGACGTAGCATATGATATTCTTGAATATTATCTTTTGCATCCATATTATGCAACTTAACGTATTCAACTAACTTTTTAGTTCGTTTTAAATCAAACCAACGTATTTGTTCTCCACACAATTCCCTAGCCCTCTCATCTAAAATAAAATCGATAGTCAGTTCCGATTCAGTAATTCTCATGTCATTTTCTTTACTTGGTATTGCACGTTTCATCAAAAATTCATTCATCAAATCCACTGCTTCCTGTTTATTCGTTTGCAGCATCGCTTCGGCTGCAATAAAATACATTTCCGGCAAACGAATGACAAATGCATCCCGTTGACACCAATCCTGATTATAAACCGCCGTAGGATCGGCAAACTTATGCATTTCTACAAATTGCGACCTTAAGATAGCTTTACCTTCCGAAGTGTACACGTCATTAACATCCAGCAAACGATACCGCTTTGACGCCCATACTTTTTGTGAATCAGTAGCAGCCGTTTTCATGATATATATGGCCGTATCTCCTGTAGCCATTAAAGGATAAACTTTTAAATCACTCTCAGATAACGGATTCTTGTTTGCGTACCAGGCATCTTTAAACGTCACTTTATAACGCTGATCTATATTCTCATTATATAATTGCAGCAAATACCTGGACGGCATATATCTTTGGAAAGGACGAGCATTCAAGACATCGCGTTCCATTCCGGCTTCCTTATCATATTTCATTACAAAATCAACAATCCCTTTATTACCCGAATTAGTAGCAGTAGCATCAAAAGCATTATTTTCTAATTCTGAGTTGGTGTAATTTATAGAAAAAATTGCTTCTTTGTTTGTACCTCCATCACAATTGGCAATATCCCACATATCACTATAATCAGTATAGAAAGAATAGCGTTGACTATTGATAATATCCTTTGCCAACATAGCGGCCTCAGCATAAAGCGAAGCCTCGCCCGTTGCACAAGCTCTGGTCAAACAAGCTCTTGCTTTAAAAGCTTTAGCTACATCCTGAGTTATTCTACCATCTGTTGATTTGCCTGGTGCCAGTTGATTGACAGCCACATCTAAATCATCAAAAATAACTTTATAAAAATCTTCTACAGACGAACGGTGTGCTTCAGTAACAGCACCCGTTATAGGTTCTGTGTTCAATACCACGTCTCCCCAAGTTTCTGTTATCAACCACAAATAGAAGGCTCTCCAAAACTTAGCCTGGCCTTCAAATGACTTATTTTCAGCTTCGGTCAATACTTCACTTGGCAACAAAGAAATAGTCTGATTACAAGCACTTAATGACAAATAAAGATTTTTCCAAACATTTCCGATAGTTGATTGGGAGCCATTTAAGTCAATAGTATAATCAGCCAATTGATTTGCTTTATTATCTCCCCCACGCAAAAACAAATCAGTACCAGATTCTGTCATACCAAAACCATCTTCCTGACCATAAAATGTCCTTGCACCCGAATAACAGGAATTCAACGCACTCTCTATTCCAACTTTCGTTTTCATAAATGGATCCGTTGTCAATCCACTTTTATTAGTTTCTTCTAGAAAGTCTTCACAAGAGACATGACATAAACAAAGAAATAATATGCTTATATAATAATAAAATTTTGTTTTCATAATGATCATAATTAAAGATTACAAACTAAGATTGATGCCAAACAACACTTGCTTCGCCAATGGAAAGTCCATACTTCCATTGCTTTCCGGATCATAATTCGGGAAATCCGTGAAGGTAATGAAGTTATTCAAAGAACAATAAATACGCAACTTCTGCACCATCATTTTGGATGTCCATTCTTTAGGCAGTGTGTATCCCAATGTAATATCTCGTATTTTCACAAAAGAAGCTTTACGGAATGCCAATGAAGACTGTAACAAATAGCTGTTCGTTGAATAACCACTATTGGGACGAGGATACTCATTGCTAGGATTCTCAGGTGTCCAATAATTTACAGGTGCGCTATTTTCCAACGCACTTGGCTTGTATAACTGAGTATAGGCATCTTTTACATATTGTCCGATACGACCATAAATAAAGAACATTAAATCAAAATTCTTATAGGTGATATTATTAGTTATACCAAACGTATACTTAGGAACTCTTGAAAAAATAACCCGGTCATCCGTAGAGAAAACGCCTTCACCTTCAGAACCTTTAGGTGACATATCTGCCACTTTAATATCCCCTGGCTTAAATCCTCCAAAAGCCTTGGCCTGAGCTTCCTCACCTAATTGCCAGATACCAATCTTTTTATAATCATAAAAAACTTGAGTAGGAGAGCCAACAAACCAAAGATTACCTTCATCACGCGTTACACCACTATTTAAAGCTTTAATTTTTTCACGATTCAAACTATATGTCCAATCCGTATTCCAACTAAAATTTTTATTTTGAAACCAAATTGTATTCAATGTCACTTCAATACCTTTATTTTCTGTTTTACCTATATTCTGCATAACAGATGCATATCCAGTAGAACTAGGCAATAAACTTGGAAGTAACAAATCCGAGGTTTGTGAAATATAAGTATCAATTGTACCAGATATGCGATTTCTTAAAATTGAGAAATCCAGTCCAAGATTCCATGTCGATGTTTTTTCCCAAGTCAAATCTTTATTTGCAATCTCGCTAGGATAATATCCATAAACACTACTACCAAATGTATATACTGATTTTTTAAGTCCTCCTAAAGTAGCATAAGCATCAATTGCACTGTTACCAGCAACTCCCCAACTTAAACGTAATTTCAAATTACTAAAAATATCTTGATCAGCCATAAAGCCTTCTTCTGAAATACGCCACGCAGCGGATGCTGACGGGAAATACCCCCACTTGTGCCCCTTCGCCAAAACGGAAGATCCATCAGCACGCAAAGAAGCTTGGAATAAATAACGTTCATTAAACTTATAATTCAATCGTCCAAAGAAAGAAACCATTTGCGTCTCAATCAATTGACTGGCATTTTCTTTTGAATCAGCATTTGCTCCCAGATCGTGGAATGAAGTCAGAGCAGAAGCTTGGTTAGCTCCACTAGCCAAAACCTTTTCATATCCATAAGCAGTGGTACTACTACCAATCATTGCAGTTAGTCCATGTTTCCCAAATGTTTTGGAGTAATTCAGTATATTCTCCCAAGTATAACGCCAATCGTTATCCGCCTGAACAGAAGAGGTAGATTTTACACCAAGATTAGCTACTGTATTTTTATCTTTATAAATACCTTCCCGACTATCTGTAACATCAATGCCAATAGTGGATTTAAAGAAAAAATCTTTCAGAATATTCACATTCAAATACCCCGAAGCAAACATACGTTTCGTACGAATATTATCCTCGTAAGCACCCGGCTGCTCATCACATAAAGGACTGAATGCAGAACTATTTCCAGGAGCAGGGTTTAATATAAAATTACCATTATCATCATAAGCTCTGCCTATACATGGTATTTTGTTAGCCAAATTCAATGGATTCTGTCTCTTATCCTGATCTTTAAAAGTATATGAAACATTCACACCCACATTGAAAATTTTATTTATCTTATGATCAAGACTAATACGACCATTATAACGTTTCAATACATCATTTTTCAACAATCCTTTATCATCTTGAAAACCAAATGATAATGAATAAGATGTTTTCTCCGTACCACCAGACATACTGATTTCATAATTTTGGGTAATACCGGTACCCAACAATAAATCCTGCCAATCAACCCAATAACCTTTTTCCAAATACTCCAATTCTTCTGCATTGAAAATCAAAGCATCATCCATATATTGATCCGGCGCTGCTGAATTAGTAGTTCTATAGGCCTCTCTCTTTAATTGAGCATATTCTTCTCCATTCATCATACGAGGGTATTTAGCCTTATTTTTAATAGAAACATAAGCATTAAAATCGATTTTCGTCTTTTGTCCCTTGGCTCCGGATTTTGTTGTAATAATAATTACACCATTAGCTCCTTTCGTTCCATAAATAGCTGTAGATGAGATATCTTTCAAGACTTCAATAGACTCAATATCAGTAGGATTAATATCAACAAATGATCCGTAATCTATACCATCGACCAATACTAACGGATTATTGTCAGCTTTAAGAGAACGATTACCACGCATGGTTAATGAAATAGAGGCTCCGGGCTGCCCGCTAGATTGTGTTATATCCAATCCCGCTACTTTACCTTGCAAAGATTTCAACGCATTGGTAGTAGGAGTAGATGTAATATCCGCTGGTTTTATAGAAGATATAGAACCAGTCAAATCACTCTTCTTTTGAACACCATATCCAACCACTACCACTTCATCCAAAGATTGAGTATCATCTTTCATCACAATGTTTATGACAGACTGTTTCCCGACTTTTATCTCCTGAGTAAGATAGCCAATATAGGTCACCATTAATACATCATTCTCGTTTACATCAGCAAGAGAATAATTACCTTCAAAATCAGTAATGGCACCATTAGTCGTTCCTTTTACCAATACATTTACTCCAATCATAGGCTCACCTGCATTATCTACTATTTTTCCTTTTATCATAGTAGTCTGTCGTGTTTCATCCAAACCGATACTTTTATGAGTAGTTGAAATTAAAATATGATCTCCATCAACTTGATACGTCATATTGGTACCTTGAAAGATTTTATTCAGAATAGCATTTATATTTCCATTCTCTATCTTTATACTTACTTTGTGTTTAGTATTCACCTTATCATTTAACACAAAAAGATAAGATGACTGGCTCTCAATCAAGTGTATCACTTGTTCCAAACTTTCATTCTTACATGAAATAGTGATACCTTCGCTCCGATCTGATGCTTGTACGTACACTGAACTAAATGACACACATAATAGCAACAAGACTGTTTTCAGTAATCTCACAATAGACCACCGACTTATTGGCCTATCACATACGTTTAAATAAGTTGTTTCCATGTTATTAGATTTTAGTTTTAAAAAAAATATAGTTGTGTTTTATGTATTTGAACCTCTATTTGATATAAATAATTTGTTTGTCCTCATCCTGCTCTATAGTAAAAGGAGCATCTTTCTGCAATAACCTTAACGCATTAATAACCCCTCTACTTTGTCTAAATTTTCCTGTATATTTATAATGTTCCACCTCTTTATTTTGAACAACAATGCTATCTCCAAAATATTTAGTAAAAGTTTTCATGATGTCCTTAAATTTTGCGCTTTTTATACAAATTAATCCCTCACGCCATCGGTACTGGTCATAATCGTGGATGGTTTCCAAATGAATTTTTCCATTTTTATGATAACATACCATTTGATCAGGTTTCAAATAAATATTGTTACCTTTTACTCTGACACGAACTTTGCCTTCAAACAAAGAAGTCTTAAATACATCAGCGTTAGAATAAGCTTCCAAATTAAAATGAGTACCGAGTACTTTGATTTCTCCTTTTGAAGTATGTACATAAAATGGCTTATTTTTATTGGCCGATACTTCAAAATAAGCTTCTCCATCCAACTTTACTTTACGATTATTTGTTGCAAAAACAGAAGGATAACTAAATTTCGTATTAGAATTAAGGCACACAAACGTACTATCGGGTAAAATTATGTTTATTCTTTGACCGGCAGGAACAAGTATGGTTTGTAATACCTCTGATTTTTTCACCAATTCCTGATACTTATAAATAGTAACAGACACAACAACCAAAAGAACAACCGCAGCTATCTTTACGGTATAATTAATTAGCTTATATAACAACGGGGCATTTTCTTTTTGAGACAGTTCCTTTTTATCTACCAACAAAATACCTGCATCAAATATTTTCTTTTCACGACATAATGTCTCATAATTATCCGGTGAACTTTCAGCCCATCGTTTAATAGCTTCTTTCTGCTTGTCAGATGCTTTGCCTGCAAAAAAATGATACAACGATAATAAATTCATTTTCTTTCCATTATTTACTCTATAAGCACATGAGAATGGAAATACCCTAAACGAAAAACAAAAAAATTTGCTAAATTAGATAAATCAAAAAAGAAAGATAGTCTTTGAGGACAGCACGTAGAGCTTTTAATGCCTTACTTATATGATATTCAACGGTTTTTTGATTCACAAATAACTTTTTAGCTATTTCAGGGTAGGATATATCTTCATATCTGTTCATAAAAAAAATCTGTCGAGTTTTTGATGGCAATTTTTCAAGCGTATGATTTACAATCTCTTGCACCTCATTAGTATACAATTCACAAGGATCACATGCCGATAATGCTGATATCTTAAAATCCAATTCCCATAAAGCAAGTTCAGACAAAGAATTATTCTTTTCATAATGAAAGCGTTCCTGTCTTAAATAGTTCAAGCATTTATGCTTTATAGCCGTTAAAAGATAACTTAATATATTCTCATCGTTCTTTATATCTCTTCGATGTTCCCAATAATAAGCTAAAGTGTCCATCACAATATCTTCAGCTATAGAAATATCGGGAATATAAGTTTGCGCAAAACGAATAAACCGTAACCTGTAATCAGTATATAATTTATTAAAAGTTTCTGTTTCCAACTTTAATAGATCATCCATATCTGTTTCCGGTATTTAATTAGATACCTCAATATTCGATGCGCAAACTTATCTCCACTAATTATTACTTCGTCCCATTTATACAACTATCCGGCACCCAGCCTTTCAAAACAAAAGCAGGGTTCCGATAATTGTTAATCAGCTCTGTATCTTTATCTTTTGTCAGCTGGCGGGAATATGGATGACGTTTGGATACATCAACCGGATTTCCTGTCACCATATCACAAGTATTATACTCGTACATTTTAGCAGTCTTCGCTCCAATAGAACTCCAGCCTTCAGGAATTATATTTTTCACTTTACAATCTATCAAGACAAACTCTGCATCAGGATAGGCCGAACCGTGGTTACTTTTAGTACGTCCGTAATCCGCCTGTTTACCATCCTCCGTAGAAAAAGTGCATTCAACAAACACATTACCATGATTGCCCGCCGTATTTCTTACCCATGAGAAAGGGCCGCCACCATTACGGAAATTACTTTTATAAGCAAACAAGCTGCCACGTCCTAAAATAGTATCACCACCACCATCCAACTCACAAGATTCCATATAGATTGTTCCATTCGCCTGCAATGCATCTCCTGAACCTATAATATGTACACGGTATAAAGCAATCCTTTCTCCATTAATCAACAACCCTTCTGCCTGACCTTTTAAATCTGTAGCAATGGTCATATCCTCAATGACTATATCCTTGCAATTATCAAGCATGAAAGCCGCCCGACGGGAAGGAAATGTACCGGGCCACTCATTGGTTTTCACAGTCAGCGGATGAGGATTAAAGACTTCATTATTTGCATAATGTACTTTAGTATCGGCCATTCCTGCTCCTTTAATTTTAACATGCCATTTATTTCTTGTATAGACCAATTCTTCATAATCACCGGGATTAACTAAAATCACAGTCTGTTGTTCATTAAAATCAGGAATAAAATCCAAGGCTCCCTGAACTGTATTAAAGTCTCCTTTTCCTGCAACATCCACAATCAATGTATCTGAAAGTTCCGGCATGTCAGATTTATTAGTGAAAACCCACTCATCTTCTTTAGTGACTCCTTGAAAACTGCCATCAGCTAAATTTAACACACCATTATCTATAGTCACATAGTAAGTATGCCCATATTCCAGCATATTATTGTGTAGATAAATAGTAGCTATAGAATCACGCACGATGACGGGATAAAAATGAAAGGCATCCGTAAATCCCCCTATAATAGTAAGCTGGTACACAGGAGGAGTAGGTTCCGCCGTTCCCGAAGGAGTACCCGGACGAGTATCTTTATTGGTAGGCATAACGGTACGAGTATAGTCATAAGGCACTTTTGTATAATCACATTCCGGACCATACGTACGGCTCTCCGTAGGACCAGGTGGGATACTCAAATCCAAACTGTCCACCACTTGGTCAGTAACTGCGTCATAAACCCGTATCATACCGGAATCTCCAAGGACAGGAGTCTCGGAAAAAGTAAGAACCAAATGAGTGTCCGGATTGACATTTTCCGAACCGGAAGCAGGAAAAAGTGTTGCATTGACCTGCCCTGTCTGATTACACGCCATTATAAAAGGAACTGCGGCAATCATACCTAAAAACGATTTTAATGTAACCATAGATTCATCAGTATTAAATTCAAGTTTTAATCACTCTATTCCCATTCCACCTTCATATAGTGCAGCATCGTTGTACTTTCACCACAACTGCCCGTATGCTGGATACCGGTGCCCCCAAAAGTGTTCGAGGCTATATCCGCCTCCAAATCTACCGAAAGTTTCAAGTTCGGATCTGTTACAGGCGCCGGAAGCGGAGTTGTTGTTGAAGCGTGTGCCGTCAATTTTCCTCCTTTAGCAGTCAATGTCAGAGTACAATTTGTACGATAGCAGGTAGAAGACACCGGTTGACTGATGGCCTCAGCCACCCCGTTCTCATATTTCATCAAAATAAAATCAACCGCATTACTATACTTGGTCGTACGAATGATACGCAATGCATATCCCGTTAAAGTACGGGTATCAAACTTGATATACAAATCCAAATACTGTCCTGTTGCACTACCAAAACCTTGTCCTGCTGTTTTACTGGCATCCACATTCAAGGTTATTGCCATATCTCCATAGCTGCCATCCAATGGAGTATACAGCAAACGGGCTCCTTTCTGATCTTGCAACAAACCGGTTCCGTGAGAACCATTCATTCCCGGCCCATAAATCCAATAATCCTTATCCGGAACTACCTGCCAATCGTATGCTGCCGTATCCAAAGGCTTATATCCACCAATCGTCCAAAATCCCGGTAAAAGTTGTGGTTGATTCTTACATGGAAAGTTCTGAAAATCCGTTTCAAATATATGAGCAATATTCACTTGTCCTTTCTTTATCGGAGAGTTGGAAACAACAATCTGTTCTTTCCCCGGCACACAACGCAAGTGTTTGGGAGCAACCGCTGCCATCAGATAATAACCGACATCTTCTTTTACCAACGTATAGGAGTATTCCGGTTCATTCAAGCGAGATACAGAAACCGGAAGTCTATTGGCTCCATTTTTGTCTGTACATCTATACCAAGTTATCAATGATTCATCTTTACGCCCATTCAATTCTAAAGCATAACTGACAGTAGCTACTCCTTTAGTGATATTCATCTTTGGAGTTTTCGTAAACGAAGGAGCCGACACATAATCGGGAGCAACCGTAAGCTCTGTCGCACATTCCAAACCATCTTCTGTATAGGCTATCACAGTGAAATGCTTTGTTTCATCCTCCACATTAGTTGCCTCGACAACACATTCATAACCCTCGGAAGTGGATAATTTCACCTCCTTTTCGTAACCTTGTTGTACTTTCCACTTCACGGGAACATTATTCAGTACATAGTTACAATGCCTTTTTACTGTTGCAGTCAATCTGACCGTCCGGCCACCTGTTTGGATGGAAGCCGTTAAGGGCTCTACAGAAAGACAAGAGGGCATCCGAGTATAATCCCTTCCATCTCGCTTACCTATAGCAATAACACGGTCTTTCACCCGAAGAGGATCCCAGTCATCCTCTCCTCTCAATAAATTGTAAGTATTATAAACTACCTCTTCATTCTCTTCCAGCCGGAAAGCTTTCAGTTGATTCAACTGATCCATGCAAACCGTATTATAAGGCTTGTCAGCTCCTATTACATAAGGTTGCCCGTTCAGCTTCACATTATATTGATAACAACGCAACCAATCTGTAGGATCATGTGTCCAGCCCGCATAAACCGGCTTCTTCGAATGATAACGGCAATCAACAATACTTAACGGCCCGACCGACTTACAAAAATATTGCCGGTCTTCCTCATGACACACATAAAAGTCACAGTTCAAAAATACAGCTCCGCCCATATCACTTCTCCAAAAAGGTTTCTGACCATAAAAATGAAGTGTACAATCCAGATAAACCCCTGTTCCGGTCAATGCGTCATCCGTACTTTCCATGTGGCATTTATTAAAAAGTATCCGCTTGGCGCCATTCAACGGATTCATATTCAAGCGGCTGATGAAATGTACATTATCCGCCACAATCTTGTCGCCATGACAATAAGCAACGTGTGCCTGAGTGATGGCAGACATTCTTTTCTTCCTGCTTAATTCCTTCTTCAGAGGATATTCCAAATCGACATTACAGAAATTCCCCATGGTCAAGTCCTTTACCAACAGACCGTCTCCCCAAAAATCAAACATGGTGAAATTACCGACAGCCCCCTGTGTCTGTCCACGGCTGGATGCCAGGACTGTATTTTCAGGATGAGTATTCAATCCGATAATATGGAGATAAGGGCATTTAACAACCAAGCCGAACGGTTCACGTCCGTCTTTACCAACACGAATAGCAGGGTCATCCGGATCATCAATCCAATAAACGTATGGAGCCAGATAGACTTTCATTGGTTCCGCTTCCGTACCAGCTGAGAAATTAGCGGCAGCTTTATTGAAACTATTAAAAACATAAGGATTATCCGCCACTTCTCTATCGGACAACTGCCCATCAACAAAAAATGTTTTCGGACCTAAAATAATTTCTTTATCTGCATAACGAAGGCAGTTCCCTTTAAATTCTATAGGTTGCGAAGGATCTAACGAACTATAATGATCAATACTTTGTGCTTTTAACAGATGTCCCCATACAAGCCAGCACAAGGCAAAAGCGAGAAAATGTAAATGTTTCATTTTGTATAGATTAAGATTTGTTCTATTACAAAATTAAACGAGAAACAGAGGACAGAAAGGTAAAAATTGGTCTATTATGTGCAAATTTTGAATAATGTGCTAATTTGCCAATTTGCTAATAGGCCAATTGACATGTAAACATAGCGGAACCAAACGGCAATTAGCATATTAACAAACTAACACATTCATAAATTATTCTACTTCAGTTATCCTTAGCAGCAGATAAGGACTTGCAGGCAGTCTTACTCTTCCTTGATTTTTATCATACACCCTATCCTTTACAGGAGCAGTCGTTTCAAAAACGACAGGCCATTCGGCTATCGTCATGTTCCAAGTATCAATGACTTCCACTTTAAAACGTACTCCTTCTTTCAAACGTGGATAAAAAGCGTTTTTTACCGGTAAATCAAATGCCCATTCCGGTTTTATTTCCTTGCCCAGATAAATCATATAATAATTTTCTCCGGCAGTCGAAGTATAAGGGTCCCAACTGCTATCACATAAATGTAGAGGATTAGGGAGTGCATCCAAAATCTGTCTTGTAAAGCCAATGCGCTTCCAGGATTCCCCTTGAAAAGTTCCTCCCACAGCCAAAAAGTCACGAGAATAATCTTTAGGATCATCCATATAACATTCTCCATGAGTCACGTAAGTCCCCACAATCAATCCTTGCCACAAGCGATAAAGGTATTCCTGACCGCTCAAGCTTCCCCATCGGTTATCCATATTACCCTCATAACATACCTCATCAAAAATAATCGGTTTCTTATAAATGTTTTTCACCGTAGCCGCTCTTCCAAATCCCTCCACAGGTGCCTGGTCCTGTATACTGGCATGAGTGTATTCAGGTTCCCAATATTTATAATACTTAGCTGTATAAGTATGAATGGAGCATAAATGGGAATAAGGATCATTCCCTACTACCGTATGTGTAAAAGTATCCCAATATTCCGGTTTTAATTCTCTCAAAAAATCATATTCATTGGCCAATGACCACCAAATATTGCGAAATGAACTCATACGGGCTGTCAGATACTTCAAGTATCGGACACCGGCTTCCAAAGGCATTCTGTCAAATCCCCAACGGCCACCATCATAAGGGTGGAAAAGAATCAAATCAGCCTCTACTCCTATTCCGGCCAATTTATCCACACATGCTTCCACATGAGCAAAATAAGCAGGATTGAAGCGGGTGAAATCCCATTCATACACAGGTTTTCCCTTTTCATCCTTTGTTATCTTCTTTATCTCAAAAGGAAACATGGAGGGTTCAGGATAATCCGGATCAAAGTTTTGCACAAAAAACAGCATCCTGATTTTATTGAACTTGGATAGCTCCAATGATTTCACTGTCTGATCAGGCTGGTTACCTGCCACATGCATCCAATCATAAGAAGTAGTTCCAACTGGATAATAACGCGTTCCGTCAGCATATTTAAAATTATAAGTTCCATCCACTTTAACTGGGCCATGATTTCCTTTACCCGGAGCAATACATTCTATCCGCCCTTTCACCTCATTCAGCACCGGAATCTCACTCTGCGTCACGTACGACCATACTCCCTGGTTCACAGGCATAAAACGAATTTTGAAGGTATCATTTCCGTCATAGAATCCACGTACAGTCAATGTAGTATCCGGTCCGCTAAACGTTGCCGTAAGCTCAATATCAAAAGGGTTCCCCTTTACTTTGGCAGGCAGGGAGATTTCATAACGTCCCCAACACTCCACCTTATTTTGGGCAAATCCACCGGAAATCCCAAAAAGCAATAACAATAAAAAAGAGCAGCAATATTTCATAAGCAATTCAATCATTAAATTCCAGTTAAACAACGCATCAATCAAGATTTCTCAAAACAAAATCTGTTACTTCCACCTGCCCGTCACCACCGGCAAAAATACCTGGGCGAACAAACAAGAAACCATATACCGTATTATGATGTACTCCCGATATCTCAAATCCCCATGGATACTTATGCCATTTTTTACCATCGGCACTGTACCAGGCCGACAATACATTAGCATCATTCCGCAAACGTAACCACATCTTTCCACATTGGTTTGCTTGAGGTAATTTTGATTCCGTACGGCTTACTTGTCCACGCCGATAACGAAGCATCTGCTTATGATTAAAACCAAATCCAAAATGATAATTCTCATCATAATAAGCCACCAATCCGGCAGATGTATTTTCACCTTTCAGTTCAAAACAAGCCTCCACTTCATATTTATGAGCACTGGTGCGTGCTAACAAGGGAAATCCTTCTTTTGGAGTATTCCCCTTTGCCTCTATACTGATTTTATCAGGAGTAATCCGGAACCGATCATTTAAGTTATGTTCCCGGCACGTCTGCCATACAAAATCTTTTATACCAGATAATTTCAAACGTTCCGGTGCAGGTAAAGAAATGGCTCCTTCTTTCAAATGTAACCATCCATCTTCTTTTTGGACCAGTTCACGTAAAAGGGTCTGACGCCCCAATGTCTGGAATCCGTTTTCATAAGCATGGAAAATCATAAATAACCGTCCATCTTCCGTATCAACAATAGAGCCATGCCCTTTACTCCACCATTTTTCATTACGGGATTCCGTACGAAGAAGCGGATTGAAAGGAGCATTCTCCCAAGGGCCCATTATATTTTTACTACGTGCCTGTACTACCATGTGACTGGTGGGAGGACCTGCCGTCCCCCCTTCGGCCGCAAATAAATAATAGTACTCTCCTACTTTTTTCACATTCAGACCTTCCATGGAAACTCCTTCTATATCCCATTCCTCCGGTATTTCCCATTCCTTATAAATTCTGACCGGTTCTCCTGTAATAGAGCATCCGTCATCCGACAACGGATATAAAGCGCCAGAACTGAGCAACAGATAACGTTTTCCATCCTCACTAACCACATGCTCCGGATCAATACCTCCTATTTTCAAATCTATCGGAGTGCTCCACGGACCTTCCGGACTATCAGCCCAAGTTACCATATTGGTCTTTCTCCCTTTTCCATTCAAGGTCGGGAAATAGATATAAAAACGATTGTTATGAACCACAATATCCGGAGCCCAGATATCTCCTGTAAAAGTAGTCAAAGCTGTGGAACACGGAGTCCAGTTTACTAAATCATCCGATTTGTAAACTACCAGTCCCGGGGTATAAACAAAGGAAGAATGAACCAGATAATAAGATTTTCCATAACGGACAATAGAAGGGTCTGAATTATCCCCCTCAAGAATGCGTACTGTAGTCTGATCCTCATTCAAAGGGTCTTGGGACTGCCCCCATAAAGGAAGCGTCCCAAAGGCCAATAAAAATGTGCAAATAGATAAAATGTTTTTCATATATACTCTTTATTCTTGTGCCAAGCCATATCCGTTCGTTATTTTGCCTTTAGACTTGCTCAGCGTTTCAAATGGAATAGGCCAATAATATCTGGGAGGAACATTACCTTCTTTTACTCCCGGCAACAAATTGCTATTTGTATAATGATCAGCATATTTCACCAATGTCACTCCCCAATCATCCTGTGTATAACCCTCGTCAAGCAATCTCTTTGCTTCAGCACCATCGGGATCTATATAATTAAACAGCCCCTCAATAGCCAGATTATGGTCTGTCCCAGTAACTTTTACCGGAGTAGTGCTATAATCATATTGACCTCTCCATCCCGGATACAGAGCCGGATTCGACTCATCTGGATCAAAAGTCAGCGGTGAACTTAAATACACTTTCTTAGTATATACATAATTCGAAATCACATTACCATTAGCAAATTCATGATATCCTTTTGTTTGCAAATCATTAACCATCTCCGTCATTTCTGCACGAACAGCTAAAGCTTTTTCCACAAACTTACCAGAACGAATCAAATCCCAGCGACGAGTCCCTTCACCTAGAAGTTCTAATTTGCGTTCTTGCAAAATAGCTTCCTTCAAAGCCTCACCTGAAGCTGAAATAGCATGTTCAGAATTCCCAAATGCACGTTGACGGATTTGGTTAAGTAATTGGATTGCTTCTCCTTCCGCTCCCAATTCCGCTTTGACCTCCGCTTGCATCAAAATAAGATCAGCAAGCCTCAACACCGGCCAATTCATTCCCGAAGTACGTTGAGATGTAGTATAAGGAGGATTCATACGATTCTCATCCCATTTATTAATAGCAATTCCCCCATCCAACTTGCTACCCGGAGTAAAAGACAACAGAACTTCATTGCCATCACCTTTACTACCAGTAACAGTCACACTAGCATCTCTACGCATATCACCTGCTTCAAACTCACCATAATAGAAAGAGGGAATAATACGTAACGCCCCAAACGACTTGCAAGGCGCAGCCTGATTACTACCACCACTGGACGGACGTCCAAAAGCATAAGAATATTCACTGGTAGTAGTCTGCCCACTTTGTCCCCCTTGTATATTACCTACTTCAAAAATAGATTCTGGGCTCAGAGCCAGATCATGAGTATATTGAAAATGACGCTGAAACGGGTTATTCGCATAACTCCGGTCATCAACCGTAACTAAAGCAGCCGTCCCTTTATTATTCAAAGCAGCCTGAAAATACTTCTCGGCAATCTTATAATAATCTAGATAATCATTGCGCCGAGCATAGACACATCCTAGTTCTTCTTTTCCTTTTGTCGTAAACTGTACGTCACCATACAAACCGGGCACATCTGTACGAATTGTCTGATATCCACCGGAATAAAGAGCTATCTGTCCTAACAACGCGTCAGCAAACCCCTTGGAAAAACGTTCAGCAGTAATGCCACCTTCTCCCAGTGGATACATCAATGCTTCTGCCTCCTTCAATATCTCAATAAGATTATCATAAATTTCAAAACGGGAAGTCAATGAATAATCTTCCACATTGTTATTTTCATATCCATAAGGTACATCACCATAATGTTTTACCAAATCGAAATAGCAGAAAGCCTTCATTGTTAAAGCCTCACCATAAAGTTGAGTCCAATCATTTACTTTTCCTGCTGCCACAGCATCTTGAAATGCAGGTTTATCAGCTACCAATTCCGCTACCTTAGATGCACGTGCAATCGTAGTATAAAGCCCGTTGAAGCCTGAACCACCAGCATTTACACTTAACAATTCCGGTAATAGTCTAGCGTTGGCATTATTTAAAGAGCCTATTTCCGGATATATTTCAGAGTCTGAGCCAATGGGATCATTCCAACGATAAGCTCCCATAATACAATTCTGCCGATAATTAGCATAACACCAAGACAGGATTTTAAAAGTTTCGGAAGTAGAAGAGGTTACAAACTCATCTCCAGTGTTCTCCGGTGAAGAAGTATTCAGATAATCACTACATTGAGCAAAGGAACAGCATAGTGCCAATGCAGATATATATGTTGCTAATTTATTCATAATAATTAATTTAATGATTTGTTTTTTTGATTAGAAAGCAAGATTTAAACCAACCACAAACGAACGTGCTCTAGGATAAGTACCCCAGTCCAATCCTACTGTAGGGTATTTCGCCTTATTCTGAGAGGTATTAGCACTAACTTCAGGATCCAGACCTGAGTAACCGGTTAAGGTAAACAAATTATAGATTGTTCCATAAATACGCAATTTACTCAAACCAGCCTTATGCAAAACCTTATCGGGCAATGAATACCCCAATGTCAACGTGTTCAGACGCAAATAAGAACCATCTTCAATAGCAATACTGGAAGTAACCCCATTTTCACTATAAGGTAATGGTAAATTAGCATTTACATTAGCTGCATTTAATTGCTCAGGAGTAGTGAGACGAACTAATTTCCCATCTACCACGTCATAAATCTTATAGGAGTCTTTCATAAAACCAAGTTTATTCTCATATACTCCCTTTTCTTTTGCGCCGTACAAGGAAGCGATTTTATTCACATTATACACATCATTACCATAACTCCAATTAAAATACAATCCTAAATCAAAATTTTTATAAGTTGTATTGATATTGAAACCACCTGTATGAACAGGATTCATATCACCAATAATGGTAACATCTTTCTCATCAATGCTGCCACTATTATCCATATCCCTAAATTTCGGAAGACCCGGATAGGCATTTTGTCCGGACGGACGGTCCACCCCATGTACAGGATTAATAAAAGAACCTAAATCTGCCACGCCCTCTTTCAATATATATTGTCCGTTTACATAATTAAAGTCATCTGTAGTATAAAAGCCATCATATATAAAACCTCTGACCATACCCACAGGTTTGCCTTCCTGTAAAATATAATCCTCACCCGGGAAACTGCTACTGCCACACCAACTAGAGCCATATAAACCTGTTACATTTTCTGCCAACTTATCGACCTTACCCTTATTGAAATTTATATTCATACCAGCCGTAATATTCCAATCTTTATTTTCAAAAATCACACCTGACAAAGAAAACTCAATTCCCTTATTACTAGTCTGACCAATGTTATCATACGTAGATGTGAATCCGGTAATCCCCGGAAGCGAAGTCAACATCAGCAAATCCTTTGTTGTATTCCAATATAAATCCAAAGATCCCCACAAACGGTTCTTTAAAAATCCGAAATCGAAACCAAAATTACGTGTAATAGTTGTTTCCCATTTTAGATTTTTATTTGCCATTTGTTCCGTTGAAAGATCATAAGAAGATGAATACTGGTTATTTAGTATATATTGATATCGTAAATCTGTTTCAGAAGTCCACGTTTGTGACCATAAATCTGAGCTGATACCATCATTACCTACCGTACCATAAGACAAACGGACTTTCAAGTTATCTAACCAGTCTTTCGTCCCTTCCATGAAAGTTTCTTCAGAAAGGCGCCATCCAAAAGCCGCAGCAGGAAAATATCCCCAACGGTGTTCGGGGGAAAACTTAGAAGAGCCATCGGCACGGAATGTCACAGTAAACAAATAACGATCCATCAATGTATAATTAGCACGACCAAAGAATGAGAGAATACGTCCGGGAATATCTACTCCAGAAGAAAATTTACTTGTTCCATGATCTGCATCATATTGGTTAATCATGGCAAATGCATTATCCTTTGTAAAATTAGAGGGAAAGTGACTAGCTGAAATTGACATTTTACTACCTCCGGAGTCTGTAACTTCATGTCCCAACAGAATATTCAAACGATGCTGTTTAGGTAAAAAATTGAAGTCATAACTGATTGTATTCGTCCAACGCAGTCCCCAACTGTCACGCTTTGTATATTCCACATTTCCCGCATATAGTTTGGCTCCTGTTTCGTCATCCAAATAATTATTATAAATAGCTCCCCCCCAAATCTTATCTTGTTCCCATGATTGGTTTAAAGTAAAGTCAGTATGATAAGCAAAACCATCAAACAATCTCCAATTTAAAGATAAAGTACCACGAAGTCTTTGTTTAATATATAGTGGATCATAATCTCCGATACGAGCCACAGGACTATAAGTATCCCAGGTAGACTGACGACCATACATCTCCATATTCCCTTCACGCAAAGCATTCAAGTCCCCCAAAATATCACGAGTAGCAATCGGACGAAAACGATAAGAAGATGAAAGCAATGAGCCGGAACCATTAGTTGTTCCTTCATCTCCCATAGTACGCATATCACTATAACGAGTATCCAGATTAATATCTAAATTATCACGTAATTTCTGATTAATCTTCAACGAAACACCTCCACGCTTTGCATAAGAGTTAAGTTTCATACCTTGCTCATCCATATAGTTCATCGCAAACAAGACTTTTGTTTTTTCAGTACCTCCACTAACAGACAAATCATGATTATGGGATACAGAACTATTATACACATCTTTTTGGATGTTATAATTCTTGGTGTTACGATAGCTTTCTATACCCTCTGTATTACTACCCAAATAATCACCAATACCATATAATTTTTCAAATGGCAAACGATATGCATCGCCACTGGCGGCGGCATTTCCCCAAACAAATGACAAATAATCATAAGGATCTAATGTTTCCAAGTATTTAGTCGGAGTATTGAATTTAACATAGCCATTATAAGAAACCGAAACCTTTCCTTCTTTCGCTCCCTTTGTAGTCACAAGAATTACACCATTGGCACCACGCGCACCATAGATAGCTGTAGAAGAAGCATCTTTCAGCACATCAATACTTTCCACTTGATCAGACGGAATATCATTTAAAGAATTCACAGTTACACCATCTACTAAAATCAAAGGTTCATTACTTTGCGAAATGGAACCTCCTCCTCGCACACGAATAGAAATTGCCGCATCAGGACGTCCATCTTGTGAGGTAATGTTCACACCAGGAAGTTTACCTTGCATAGCCTGTGCTACATTAGAAACAGGCATAACAGACACGGTTTTACCACTAACAGAAGCAACAGAACCAGTCAAGTCCTTACGTTTAATAGTCTGATAACCAATTACTACCACTTCATCAAGCACCTCATTATCACTCTCCATCTTAATGGCAAACGTATTTTGGCTACCGACTTTTACATTTTGAGTCTTGTATCCGATATAGGAAACTACCAATGTAGCGTTTGCGGGAACTTCCAATGTAAATTTACCATCCAAATCTGTAACTGCCCCTGTAGTAGTCCCTTGAACTAAAACCGACACCCCAATCATAGGTTCACCTGTTTCATCAATAATGGTTCCGGTTATAGTCTTTGTCTGGCTAACAATTTGAGTATCATAGTTTTTCTCACCAACAGAAATCTCAGCCATCATCGGTATAACACTTATAGACATTGCGGCCGACAATCCCCAAATAAGAAAAGAACGGCTGGCTTTGCAACCGTATGCGCTTGCAAACAAACGCCTTGTTTTCTGAACATTTTCCATACTTTCCTGGGTTAACAAATAATCATTTTAGATTTAATAATTCTTTTTGTGTTCTCTTTAAGCGTGCGCCATAATCATAATATATTAAATCACACATTGCAAAAGTAGAAATATTTTCGTAAAACAAAAATTATTTTGCATTATTTTACTTTATTTTATTTCGATTACTTTCATTTACAACAAACAATACAACTAGAAAACGAAAGTAAGACAATACAAAGTATTGGATATATGCATTCTACGTCCTTTAGTCAGACAAAGATTGAGGAGATATAATACTTTCGTTTCCTTTCAACCAAGCTAAATTAAATTTATAATAGAAGCGACTTGTTATCAAATGGATCATATTATCGGGTGTTTGTGTTCCAGCCAAATAACCACGAGGTTCGGCATGACCCTCATCCATTTCAAAAAACTGAGTCCAAGCTCCACCATTAAGAAAACGATAAGTACCGTCAGTCAACAAACGTTTTACAGGCCAAGTCTTACCTTCATCGTATGACAAAGCAGCATACATGCCATATCCTTTAAAAGACTTTCCTGACTTATCAGTAAACATCATACCACGCTCCTCCTTCGGAGTACGATAAGGATGCTCAGTAAAAGATATCAGTAAAATAGGACCTTCATTCAAACGCATCAATACCAGCCGTTGTCCTCCATCAATGGGGGGAAATTCCGAAGCGGAATAATGCCAAGTCTTACCCATATCATCAGACACACTCATGGGCATACGTAGATGTCCTTCTTTATCACGAATACTATTATTACGCCCCAATGCCATCAATCTGCCATCCTTCAATTGCACCACTCCGGCATGGATTCCAGCGATAGTGGTACCTGTACCCCCTTCTTTAAAATCAGGCAAAGATGCTCCATCCCATGGATCCGTCCAAGTTTTTCCTTTATCCTTACTGATATGAACAGCCGCCCCGTCTCTTCCACCTGGTCCGGCATCACAAGCCTGAACAAACCAGCCTTCCTTTGTAATAGAGGTTCCGGCTATCACTTGATGGCGTCTCGTATGTTCTGGAGCAATAATACGAGGTTTACTCCAAGTTTGTCCATTATCTGTACTTGTACGCAAAGTCATCATCAAATTCTGCCAATGTCCGGCCGCCTCCACTCCATTAATATGATAAAGAGTCCCTTGATGGTCATTCAATAATGCAGTTCCGGTCAAGTTACGATCAGCTATCTGATAAAACATACGGGGCTTCTCCCATTCACTACTTCCGGCACGCAAACGCGAAGAGAGCACCACCATCTCACGCCCTTTTTCTTCATTGGTAGAAAACCACACAGCTAACAAATCTCCATTATCACACCAAGTCAATGCCGGCTGATGATTATGTTTGAAAAAAGGCGTTCCACTATGCGCATCCGGTTCATGCACATAAACCAAAGGAGCAGTGAAGACAGGTTCCGTGATATATTGAGAGGCCCAATCCCATTTTATCTGAGACACAACATACTCATCTTTTGGCTGAGAAAGCGGAGCGGTCTGCGGATACTCTGCCTGTACCACCCGAAAGCCCGTCATTGCATGTTTATCCTCTGGCAACATAGCCATACGGTTTGCCGAACGGAGATATTTCACCGGTGTATTATGACTACCTCCTCTGGTCACACGTGCTATACCGTCCGAATAGCCGACAGGATCAGTCTGTTCCTTGTCTATATATGGTCCATGCCAGTCCAAACACCACTCCTCCACATTTCCACACATATCATATAGGCCCCAGTCGTTGGGAGGAGTTTGTGCCACTCTCAAAGACAAGGGTTTTAGAGTAGCCGTTATCACTTGATTCTTTTGCCAGGCGGCAGGAAGCTTGTCATCCATATAGAAGTTCCAGTAACGACCTGCCTTACACGCATATTCCCATTCAGCTTCGGTAGGCAGACGATAAGTTTTTCCTTCTTTCCGAGTCAACCAGTCACAAAAGGCAACGGCATCTTGATAAGTTACGAACACCACCGCTTCGTCATCTTCACTTGAAAAACCATTTTTACCACGCAGCGACTTGTGTTCGGGGCAGAACAATTCATATTGCGCATTAGTCACTTCGGTCAGTCCCATTTTAAACGGTTTAGATATGTGCACCTTATGCATAGGCGCTTCATCATAATTTTCATCTCCACCCAAAGTCCCCATATAGAAATTTCCTGCGGGTATTTCTATCATTGGAATCAATTCACTTTGTGCCGTAATACTTGCCGGCCATATAATAATGCTCACTATTGCACTTACTAAAATTTTTAATTTCATTTCGTATCAGATAAAAATATATCTTGATACAAAAGTAAAAAGTAATCAAAGAAAAATAAGGTAAAAATTGGTCTTTTATGTGCATAATTTAGCAACACACGAACTAACCTATCAAGAAAAAGATTGATTTTTTATTGTAACTTCCTATAACAAAGGTTTATTACTTTGCTGCCACTACTTCCACCATTTTGCCGAATCATCTATAGATAGGGAAGTATAGAAGTGATAGCAGAAATTACAAACGTCAAGAGAGTAAACCTTGAGTTCAAATTATTAATGCTATAATGACGGGAATACTTGTTTAGAAATACATTCTTAATAAAACAAAAAAGAGGATGTGTCGTTTTGACACATCCTCTTTTCATTTACTTACGATCTCTTATTCTTGACCAAAACCATATCCATTAGTTAAAACACCGTTTGAATTCTTGATAACATCAGGATGATAAGGAATTAAGTAAATAGGAGCCTCACCTGCAATGTATCCATTAAATACATACGAATTATATTCATTTTCCAATTCTACGATTTTTGCTCCCCATGGTTGTTTAGTATATCCATCAGCTTCTAAAGCTTTAGCCTCACTTCCATTCGGATCGATATATTCAAACAATCCTTTAATAGCAAGATTAGTAACATTCCCAGCTGTAAGATTCTTCGTTGAAGTCCCATTAGAAGCAGCTACAGATGCCCAATCATCGTTCTGACCTCTCCAACCTGGAAAGAGTACCGGATTCGTTTTATCAGTACAGGTCGTAGTCAGTCTATAATTTACTCCAAAATCTGCAGGATTTACTTTTTTAACCCAAATATAGGATGAAATAGTATTACCATTATCAAAAGTATGATAACCTTTAGATTTTAAATCACTAATCATTGCACTAGTACGCTTATGGAAGTTATCAATAGCCATTCCCAATTTATTATTACGGATCAAATCATAACGACGGATACCTTCACCACCAAACTCCAACTTACGTTCTTCAAGGACAGCATCCAATACAGAACCACATTTACTGATAAAGCCATCTACATTAGCTTCTGATGTAGAAGCAAAAGCACGATTACGAACCATAGACAAATATTGCTTGGCAGAAGCGTCATCACCCAATGCTGCTTTTACTTCAGCCAACATCAAAATGATATCCGAAAAACGCATATAAGGAGTATTGATACCAGCCTGACGGCTCTTAATAACCCAAGGATTAGCTTGACGATTCTCGTCCCATTTATTCAAAGCAATACCACCATTATTAGCTACAGAGCCCATAGTAAAAGGAATAATCTTCTCAGAGCCATCACCAGTCGAACCGGTCACCGTACATGTAACGTCACGGCGCATATCATTCGGATCAAAATCACCATAATAATAAACTGCATGGAAACGGCTCTGACCATAGTTTTTACAAGGATAAGCAGCAGAACCGCCACCAGACGACGGACGTCCGAATGCATAAGGACGTTCACCCTGCTTACCACGAGTTTCAGGAATTTCATATACATTTTCATCTGCAATCGTTTCATCCATCATTTGTTGGAATACATACTGATAAGGATTACCAAATGTCTTCTTATCACTGCTTCTAGGGTCATTAACCTGCAAAGCTGTAGTACCAGAATTATTTACAGCAGAAGTAAGATAAGTTTCTGCAATCTTATAAAACTTCTCCCAATCTGTACGGCGACCATAAAAACACTGAGTAGCTGATGTTTCGCCTGCTTTCTCAAAAGACAATACATTACCGTCAAGATCCTTATAATAATCATTTCCAAAATCAGAACGACGAGTCTGATATCCACCTTCCATCAAAGCCATGCGAGCAATCAAGCCTTGTACATAAGTTCTAGTCATGAAAGTCTTATCAATCCCCGAAGATTCTCCCGCTCTAAACATTAAAGGCTCAACCTCTTTCAATTTATTAATATGATATTCCGCAATCACATCACGGGGAGTTATCTCACTGGCCTCTTCACCAGCCTGAAGCTGATGAGGAATATCTCCATAAAAACGAATCAGTTCATGATAACAAGTAGCACGCAAAGCGACAGCCTCACCATAAATCTGACTCAATTCAGATGGTCCGTCCTGAGTCGCAAATCCAGCAAAAGCAGAAGACCCTTCCACAGCAGAAATCAATGTATTTGTTGTAGCAATAATAGCATACAGTGATTCCCAAGTTCCTTTTGCATTACCATATTGAGAAATAGTATAGTTAGAAGGTCCCTTCTTTGTAAAAGTAGCATCTGAATAACCATATAAATTTTCAGGAACATGACGAGCTATTTGTGATGCATAAGCCTCAGGATGACGCTCTGCATCAGAACCACAAACCACCAAGTCATAAAATACGCCATTAGAATGTACCCCTGCATTTCCACGCCACTTTTCATAAGCATTATAAAGTGCGGCACGGGCAGTAGACGCTTCAGAAAATACAAAATCCACATCAGCCTCTGAAGGTGAAGAAGTATCCAAGAAGTCTTCACAAGATGTAGCAGCAAACAGCATTCCTACACCCATCATTGTATATAATATTTTTTTCATCGTTACGTGTTTTTTAATTATTAGACTTCAAATTAAAATTCAACATTCAAACCCACCGTAAATGTACGAGCACGCATGTATGCCCCCCAGTCAAGTCCAAGAGTAGGATAAGACTTGGCTTTATCCGGATCTGAGTTTACTTCAGGATCAAGACCTGAATAACCTGTAATGCAGAATAAATTACCTCCCGTGACATATATACGTACTTTCTGCATGTATGCTTTTGTTGTCCATGCTTTTGGCAAAGTATAACCGACAGTCAATGTATTCAAACGCAAATATGAAGCATCCTCTACATAATCAGATAATATAGGGGCATCTTCATAATAAGGAAGAGCATATTTAGCATTAGCATTTAATTGTTTCAAAGCTGTCGGCTCTATTACCGGTACCAAATTTCCATTCTGTATATCATACAATTGAAAAGCACCTGCCAAATCTTTATACTTATTAAGTCCCAAACCAGTTTCTTTACCACCACTAAGCTGACTCATTGTAGCAACATTATATACTTTTCCTCCAATCTGATAAGTGAAATTAGCTCCAAAATCAATATTTTTATAATTACCATTTAAAGAAAAACCACCTGTATGTTTTGCTTGGACTTCACCCAAATCAACAACATCATCCAAGTCAACAATACCACTTTTATCAACATCCTGTAATTTCAAAGCGCCAGGAAAGGCAATCTGACCATCTGCCACTTGCAGTTCTGATGGTCTACGATAAGTACCAGTAGCTGCAGTTGAGATATCAGGTATACCTGCTTTTAATTTATAAACGCCATCCACATAATCAAAATCATCTACCGTATAGAAACCGGCACTTTTGAAACCTCGAATAACACCTACAGGTTTGCCCTCTGACAGAACATAGTCATATGAAGGATGTTGTGCTGAAGACCCCCATCCACTATTATAGTAAATATCTTTACCACCATCTAACTCATCAATATTATTCTTATTGAAGTTATAAGTCGCCGATACGTTCAAATTAAAATCCTTAGTACGAATCAAATGATAATTCAAAGCCAATTCAACACCTTTGTTAGAAGTCTGACCAATATTTCGATACTGATAGCTATAACCTGTAGAAGAATCAATTTCTTGACGCATCAACAAATCACTTGTTGTATTCCAATACAAATCCAAAGTACCAGACAAACGGCTTCCCCACAATCCAAAATCAAAACCAATATTACGTGAAGTAGTAGTTTCCCATTTCAAGTCTGGATTAGCTTTCATTCCGTTCGGTTCATAAGTGGAGACCACATTACCATTATAAGTAGTAGTTCCTGTTTTCCAAGTTTCACGCCATAAACTAGCATCAATATTATCAGCCCCCGCAAGTCCATAAGAAAGACGCAATTTCAAATTATCAACAACTCTTGCCAATGGCTGAAAGAATGGTTCATCAGAAATACGCCATGCAAAAGCACCAGCAGGAAAATATCCCCAACGATGATTGGGACCAAACTTAGAAGAGCCATCAGCACGTAATGTAGCAGTCAATAAATAACGTCCCTTCAACGAATAGTTACCACGTCCAAAGAAAGAAACCGTAGTAGAAGGAGTATTAATTTTATTTGAATAAGAATTATCGGCATGACCAGCTTGATACATATTGAACATACCAAAGACACGATCCATGTCCCAGCTTTCAGCCATCGAATATCCGGCACCAATCATTTCACTTGAAGCACCCGTATTTTTAATGACTTCGTTACCCAACAAGAAAGAAAGATTATGATTATCTCCCAAACCTTGTACTTCATAATTCACTGTAGTAACAGAACGCCAATTTTCAGTATTGCCTTTTGTCAACTTAGCATATTTATATCCTCTAGTAAAATTATCAGCAGAAGAAGCAGAACCATCATCGTAATATTTACCCTCACTCCATCCGTGACCAATCGCAAATTCTGTACGAGCTTTCAAACCTTTAATAATCTCCCAGTTCAAAGCAGCATTTGCACGGATATTTTGGCGATTTGTCAAATCAGTGATAGCATTAGTAAGACCAACAGGATTGGCACCCACCTCAATATTCTTAGATCCCATCTGGAACAAAGCATCGTCACCGTTTCCTAAAGGAGTATCAATCGGACGATACTGATAAGCAGAAGATAAAAGAGAACCACGTCCACTTCTAGCCTCATCTTTACCTTCAACATTAGTGCTGACGTAACGTGCATCCAATTCAAAACTCAGTCCTTTTGCCAACTCTTGTTTCAATTTCAAGTTAGTAGAGAAACGTTCATAGCCTGATTTTATTTTAATACCATCATCATTCAGATAGTTAACAGAAAATGATATTTTCGTTTTTTCACTACCACCATTTATGGTTACATTGTGATTTTGAGCACTAGCTGTACGAAGCATGTCATCAGTCCAATTATGGGAATCCATATTCGCATATTCACTATAATGATTACCATATTTTTCTCCTAAACCAAAATAACTAGCCATCTGATCTCCCATTCCCAATGCAGTTCCATATCCCCAAGTATGTTTTACATAATCCTGAGCAGACATAGATTCTGGAGTCTTTGCAGCCCATTTACTTTGATAATATCCACTATATGATACAGAAACCCTATCTTTATCCGCACCTTTAGTCGTAACCAAAATTACACCATTTGCACCACGAGCACCATAAATAGCTGTTGAAGAAGCATCTTTCAAGACATCAATTGACACAATCTGATCTGCAGGAATATCAGAAATAGAACTAACCGGGAAACCATCCACTATAAAAAGAGGATCATTGCTTTGTGAAATAGAGCCTCCTCCACGTACACGAATAGAAACGGAAGCTCCAGGACGACCATCTTGAGAAACGACAGAAACACCTGCCAATTTACCTTGTAAAGCCTGAGAAACATCGGCAACCGGATTGGCAACTAAAGCTTCATTACTTACCGAAGCTACTGAACCTGTCAAGTCACGTTTCTTCACAGTACCGTAACCAATAACCACAACTTCGTCCAAAGTTTCGGTATCTTCTTTCAGTACGACATTAATTGTTTTTTGATTACCCACTTTCACTTCTTGAGTAATGTAACCTATATAAGTTACAGACAAAACATCATTGTCTTTAACCCCAGAAAGCGAAAAATTACCATCGAAGTCCGTAATGGTACCATTAGTCGTTCCTTTTACCAAGACGTTTACACCAATCATCGGTTCACCTGCAGCATCTTTAACAGTACCGTTCACCTGACGACCTTGAGCAAAAGCAACCAAACAAAGCATACTCAAAAAGAGAGTTGAGATAGCTTTTCTAGCTAATTCTTTTAGATTCATAAGATGTGTTTTTATAGTTATTAAAATGTTTTTTAAGGTTTTGACCTTAGTTTCACTGTTGCAAAATTACGTATATAACGTTACCTTGATGTGTAGTTTTTATCTTTTTATGTGGATTTATTAGGTATTTTTCACGGGTTCCAATTATTCAACACAACAAAAAAAGGAGACCTCCACCAACGTAGAAGTCTCCTTTTCAAGCAATTACAAAATCAATCTAGTCTATTGGGTTCCAATTACTTTGAGTACGAAAAATAGCATCGACCGTCACCGCCTCAGCTTCTTTCTTTGTTAACTGTTTGCTCCATGCCACCCTTTCCGAAGCATTTGCGCCCTCACCGGTATTTTTATATTCCATATAACGGGCTGTTTCTTCATTAGACTGCTTGCCCCAATTGTGCCATCCGGCAGAAACAATATGTTTCCCCAACTCACATTCTATAAATAAGGTATAAGCATATGGACGCCAAGGACGACCTAAATACACTTTATCAACTCCCGGTTCTGCCGTCAGCTTACAGTGCTTAAAGACATATCCATATTTAGCCTCTTTCGGAGTAGAAGCAGCCGTTACATACGAATTGCGTTTACTGTGAATAATACAATCTTCAAATAAAGCGGTGGAAGGACCGAAAATAAAGTCAGTAGTACCATCAATATAACAATCTTTAAAATAAAGACGGGTAAATTTAGCACCGGTATAAATAGTGTCCTGATTACCCAAGATACGACAATTGATAAATTTCAAACGGTCACCTTCCGTATGTAAAGCTACCGCCTGTCCCAACTGAGCCGCATTATTCTCAATAGTCAAATTTTTAAAAGTGATATCACTACCCTCTACCTTCACCGTATAAGTGCGGAAAGTACCCATTTTATTTATATTCGCATGATCATCATAAGTAATAATCGTCTTATCACGATCTTCACCTATAATATCTATATTTTCCACCCATGAAGGAACAATCACTTTCTCCTTATATACTCCGTTCCTCACATAGATCGTAACAGTATAATCCATGAAAGCCCGCGCACTCTCTATAGCCTCCTGCAAAGTACGAAAATTCCCCGTTCCATCGCGTGAAACTACAATTGTATCCTGACGTTCCTGAGCCCATGTTCCACTAACAGCAACCAACAGCAACAATAATCCTAAAACTTTCCTCATCGTATCATCCCCTATTATTTACATGCAGTTCCACAATTGTTTTTCTGAAACAAACGTTCCCATTCCAGACTGGCCATAATGAACGGACCTACTGCCTTCGCATCATTAGAACGTATTTTTTCAGTTATATAATAATTATAATCTCCGGTACGATACACTGGCTTGCCTCCCAAACCCGCGACAGCACAACCCTTAGTGATAGAAACTACCCCTTTATTGTCCACTTCTATAAACTGGGTCAAAAGCCCTTCATACCCCTTTTTAGCCACTTCCATGTACGAAGGACAAATATATCCCTTACGTAACGCTTTCAACAGAGTATATACAAACATGGTAGAACAAGAGGATTCCAGATAATTCCCCTCATCCCCACTTCTGTCAATCACCTGATACCATACCCCTGTTGCAGGATCTTGAGTACGTTTAATCTGGGCAACCAGTTTATTCAATATTTCGATAACAGATTCACGTCCGGCTTCGCGTTCCGGTATAAAATCAAGTACATCCACACAAGCCATTGCATACCATCCCATGGCGCGTCCCCAACAATGTTGTGACAATCCGGTAGTTTTATCCGCCCACTTTTCACGCTTGCTCACATCACATGCATGGCGGTATAAATCAGTCTTCGGATCATAATTATGACGAGCCACTGTAACAAACTGATTGATAATATCAGCATAATCATTCACACGGTTGTTACGGTAAGCATACTCCGCATAGAACGGCTGCCCCATATAAAGCCCATCCAGCCACATCTGATTCTCATAAATCTTCTTGTGCCAAAAACCGCCATCGGCATTACGAGGATGCGTATCCAACTGACTGCGCAACAAATCCAATGCTTTCTTGTATTTCTCGTCCTTAGTCTGCTCGTAAATACGGAAAAGCATCTTTCCGGAATTCAGACGGTCAATATTATATTCCTCCAGTTTATAAGTTTCGATAGAGCCATCCTGATGAATCATTGTATCAGCATAAGCCACAGCATAATCAAAAAACTTCTTATCACCGTATGCATCATATACATCCAGCATAGCTTGAAGTTCCAGGCCATGACAGTAATCCCACTTCAAACGGGTCTGAAAATCCAATTGCCAGGATTCGGGACAACGCACCATCTCTGATTCCGCCATACGTACAGACCAAGGCTTATTACCACAAACCTGCTGAGCCATGCCCATCAAAGGAACAGCCGTAAGCAAACCGGACACAATAATTTTACAAATAGAATTCTTTTTCATGAAGACGTTTATTTTTAGTATTAGACCTATTTATTTTATGAAACAAAAGTAGTATTTTTCTCGAAAAGCAGTGTGCACTTTTCAACCTACTAAGTGTATTATTTGGTATTCGTGTGCGAAAACGGTTATTTTTGTGCACGATAACGATAAAAATCGTTCAAAAATTGTCTTTTTACTAATTATTATGCCTTTCAGGTTTGATAAGTTGAGAAAAGGTTTTATTTTTGGGGCAGTTTTTAATTTATACTATTGTAGAAAACACAGTCATTTACTATTAATTCACAAGAGAATGGAACAAGTTTTTAGTTATATCATCGGTTTAGGAGCAGCGGTGATGATGCCTATAATTTTTACAATCTTAGGCGTTTGTATCGGAATCAAATTCAGCAAAGCATTAAAAAGCGGTCTGTTGGTAGGTGTTGGTTTCGTTGGTTTATCAGTGGTTACCGCACTTCTGACCAGCAGCCTGGGACCGGCCTTAAGCAAGGTGGTCGAAATATATGGCCTGCAACTGAAAGTATTCGATATGGGATGGCCTGCTGCCGCAGCCGTGGCTTATAACACTTCCGTAGGGGCATTCATTATTCCGGTTTGTCTGGCTGTCAATATTCTGATGCTATTGACCAAGACCACCCGTACAGTCAATATCGATTTATGGAACTATTGGCATTTTGCTTTCATCGGAGCCGTAGTTTATTTTGCGACAGATAGTATTTTGTGGGGCTTCTTCGCGGCTGTTATCTGTTATATCATCACATTAATCTTAGCAGATTACACAGCAGACAAGTTCCAAGGTTTCTATGATAAGATGGAAGGAATTTCTATTCCACAACCTTTCTGTGCAGGTTTTGTGCCATTCGCTCTTATTATAAATAAGGTATTGGACAAAATACCCGGATTTGAAAAACTGAATATTGATGCGGAAGGTATGAAAAAGAAATTTGGTTTGCTAGGCGAACCTCTCTTCCTGGGTATCCTGGTAGGATGTGGCATCGGTGCATTATCTTGTAAAAACGGACAAGAAATAGTAGACAAGATTCCTTATATTCTAGGTTTAGGTATCAAGATGGGAGCAGTAATGGAGTTGATTCCCCGTATTACCAGCCTATTCATCGAAGGATTGAAACCCATTTCGGACGCTACCCGCGAACTGATCGCCAAGAAGTTTAAAGGTGCTGTAGGCTTGAATATCGGTATGAGCCCTGCCTTGGTTATCGGACATCCGGCCACATTAGTTGTATCATTGCTATTAATCCCTGTTACTATTTTATTGGCAGTTGTACTTCCGGGTAATGAATTCCTGCCATTGGCCTCGTTAGCCGGTATGTTCTACGTATTCCCGTTGGTATTACCTATCACAAAAGGAAATGTGATAAAAACCTTCATCATTGGTTTTGTTGTGCTGGCCATCGGTCTGTATTTTGTAACTGATCTGGCACCTTACTTTACCAAAGCGGCACATGACGTATATGCCAAGACACAAGATGCCGCCGTAAATATTCCGTCGGGTTTTGAGGGGGGAGCGTTGGACTTTGCTTCAAGTCCTTTCTCATGGGCTATTTTCCATTTGACTTATTCATTCAAATGGATTGGTTCCGGAATTTTAGTACTGATAACACTATTCTTAATGGTGCTGAACCGTCGTTCCATCATTAAATACCAGAAAACAATGAAAAATTAAAATTTAAAGATAACGATTATGAAAAAATTAGCAATTGCAATGATGCTGAGTGTTTCTGCTTTGGCAGCTTCAGCTCAAGTAAATTACAAAGTACAGACCGCTTGCCATCCGCAAGATGTGAAACACTATGATACAGAACGTCTTCGTAGCTCATTTATGATGGAAAAGGTGATGGCACCGGATGAAATCAATGTTACATACACCCTTTATGACCGTCTTATCTACGGAGGAGCTATGCCAGTAAACAAAATACTAAAGTTAGAAACTTTCCGCGAACTGGGTCCGGAAATCACTTACTTCCTTGAACGACGTGAACTAGGGGTCATCAATGTAGGGGGTGATGGTGTGGTTACTGTAGACGGTAAAGAATATCCTATGAAATACAAGGAAGCACTCTATGTAGGTTGCGGAAATAAAGAGGTTACTTTCAAAAGTAATGACGCTACCAAACCGGCCAAATTCTATATCAATTCGGCACCGGCTTACAAACCATACGTTACTCAATTGATCACTACTGACGCTAAACTTCAAAAAGCAAATCCTAAACAATATGCTTTGGCCATTTCAGATCATTATGGAAAAATGGAAGACAGCAACGACCGTATTGTAAACCAATTAATTGTAAAGGATGTGCTGGAAAGAGTAAAAAACGGTGGTACAAATCAATTGCAGATGGGACTTACCGAACTGGCTCCGGGTTCTGTATGGAACACCATGCCGGCCCATACACATACCCGTCGTATGGAAGCCTACTTCTATTTCAACCTGCCTGAAGGAAATGCCATTTGCCACCTGATGGGCGAACCGCAAGAAGAACGTCTGGTATGGTTACATAATGAACAAGCCATTACTTCTCCGGAATGGTCTATCCACGCCGCTGCAGGTACCAGCAACTATACCTTTATTTGGGGTATGGGAGGTGAAAACCTGAAATACAGTGACAAGGATGAAATAAAATACACAGATATGAGATAAGTAGAATGGTACACACCATTACTCATTAACTCTTGTCATTCTGAATGTTGCAAGAAATCAACCCGTTTTTAGGTTTTTTGCGACATTCGGAATGTTTTTTTAGAAATCTTACCATTGTACCGATTTATACAGGCTTTCCACCAATTTTTGCATAGAGAATAGGTACAGAATGGTTATTTTTGCGTCTAATAAGAAAAACATAATTAAATCTATTATCATGAGTACATTTCAAAAAGTAGGTGAGAAGATGACAAACTTCAGATGGATAATCTGTGGTCTGCTATTCTTTGCCACTACAGTCAATTACCTCGACCGTCAGGTGCTTTCACTAACCTGGAAAGACTTCATTGCTCCGGAATTTCACTGGACGGATTCGAATTACGGAGATATCACAGCTATTTTTTCTATAGTATATGCTATCGCCAACCTGTTCGCCGGTCGTTTCATCGATTGGATGGGGACTAAAAAAGGTTATCTTTGGGCTATCTTCGTCTGGTCTTTAGGAGCTTGTCTCCATGCATTGTGCGGCTGGGCTACCGAAGAGACATTAGGTATTCATAATGCAGAAGAAATGCTTTCTGCAACAGGAGCTGTCGCTTCAACTATCGCCATTACCAGCGTTTATTACTTTATTGCTGCCCGAATTGTATTGGGTGTAGGTGAAGCAGGAAACTTCCCGGCAGCTATTAAGGTGACAGCCGAATATTTCCCGAAAAAGGACCGTGCATACTCCACTTCCATCTTCAATGCCGGCTCTACAGTAGGCGCGTTAGCTGCTCCGATCACTATTCCTCCCTTGGCGCGTTATTTTCAAAGCATTGGTGTGGGTAATGGATGGGAAATGGCTTTCATCGTTATCGGTGGCTTAGGTTTCATCTGGATGGGACTTTGGATGTTCCTCTACAAGAAACCCAATGTCAACCCTCGCGTGAATGCTGCCGAATTGGAATATATTGAACAAGACAACAACAATCCTGAAGAATCTAAAGCACAACAAGCTGCCGCCAACGACTTTGACAACAAGAAGATTTCATTCTTGCAATGTTTCAAATTTCCCCAAACATGGGCTGTATTTGTCGGTAAATTCATGACTGACGGCGTATGGTGGTTCTTCCTTTTCTGGACTCCGGCATATATTTCGGATGTATATGGTTTCGCCTCAGACACAGGTACTGCACAAATGTTGATTTTCGTATTATACGCTATCACCATGTTATCTATTTATGGTGGTAAGTTACCTACTATTATCATTAACAAAACTGGTAAGAATCCGTATGCAGCCCGTATGCAGGCTATGCTTATCTTTGCCTTGTTCCCATTGCTGGCACTGTTTGCCCAACCTTTAGGCAATTATTCATATTGGTATCCTATCATTATCATCGGTATTGCAGGTGCGGCACACCAATCATGGTCTGCTAATATTTACTCTGTAGTAGGCGATATGTTCCCCAAAAGCACCATCGCTACTATCGTAGGTATTGGTGGTATGGCAGGTGGTATAGGTTCATTCTGCATTAATATGGGATCAGGCAGACTGTTTGACTATGCAGCAGAAACGAATATGACTTTTATGGGATTCGAAGGGAAACCTGCCGGCTACTTCATCATATTCTGTGTATGTGCCGTAGCTTATTTAGTTGGTTGGATTATCATGAAAGCATTGGTTCCCAAATACAAACCGGTTGATGCCTAATTAAAGAATTCACCACAGACTACACATCTAAGTAGTCTGTGGTGTGTTTTCCCTAATAAATAGTTTTCAGAAGATGTTGATAGATAGAATTATGATTTAATATTTCAGGGACTCCTGTGATAAAAAGTTGCTTGCGTGCACGCGTTAAAGCGACATTCAGCTTACGGTCAATCTGTACGCCGTCTTCTTCTGTCAGGTTAGGCAGAAACCTTAATTGATAGAGGTGATTCACACAAAAAGAATAAATAATAACATCACGTTCGCTGCCCTGATACCGTTCTACCGTGTCAATGGAAATCCTACTCAGAGCAGGAATAGCCAATGTCTGAAGCTCTTTACGTATCAAAGCAATCTGACTTCGATAAGGAGTAATGACCCCTAACGTTCGATTCGGATCAAATTCCTCTTCATAAGCCAGATACACCTCTCTGGCCAAACCGGCAACAATCCGTGCCTCATATTGGTTTGTCTTTCCGGAAATGCTCTCCAAATCCTGTTCCGAAGGAATAAAACGTACTGGAGCCTCTATGTGTTCCAACTGATGAGGTAGTCCCAAAGCTTCCAATCTTCCAGCATAAAATGCTTTATTGGGAAAAAAAGCCACTCCCGGATGCATACGCCCCTGACGGCAAAGCATATCTATCGCTTTAGGAGATTCTTCTTTTAAACGAAAACGATAAAGCCGCTCAAACAGAGAATCTTTTAAATTAAAAAGTCCGACTTTCCTCAGTCCCTCATCATGCACTTCAGAATGTCCGCTATTCTGCAAAATAACGGCAGGTAACTGTTTATGATCACCTATCAGAATAAATTTACCGACTGCATTTCTTTCATCGGCAAACTTGGCACACAGAATACCCAACAATTGGGGTTCCAATATTTGGGTAGCCTCATCCACTATGGCTACATCAAAACGTTTTAATTTAAAAAGTTCAGCCTTAGCCGCAATAGAGGCCACGGTTCCAACATACACTCTGCAATCTGTCATACGGGTATTCACCTCCCGCCTGCTGTTACATTCCGCCAATATATTCTCCAACAGATGTCCTCTAAAACGTACATCACAGGAAAGTTCACTTCCCACCCGTATATAATCTATACCGGAGGTTATAGAAGAAAGTGACTGACATATTTCATCCACAGCCCGGTTGGTATAAGCTAGTAACAATATCTGCATAGATGATGTTGCATAAAAATGTTCCACCATTCTACGCAACGCTCTTGAAGTCTTTCCTGTTCCGGGAGGTCCCACCAGAAGAAAGTAATCACGGGCCGCTTGCGCTTTCAACGCCACTCTCTCAAAATCATCACCTGCCTGCGCTATAGCTTCATCAAAAGACGAATCAAAGCAGGGGGGACGTTGTCCCAGCAACAACTCCCGTCTTTCCGTATTCGCATCCAGAAAAGCAGAAAGTCCCAAATACATACTGCGAAATGTAGTATCCATCGTATCATGTTCTACAGCATAACGGCTGTCCGGAGGAAAAACCGAAACATTACGCTGTGTGGCACGTAGCCGAATACGCAATTCTGTATCTGTAATCTGCTCGATGTTACCCTTAAAAACCATTTTATTGGTCACATTATCCGAATCATGATTACGCTCATACAATACAACCACATCTCCTGTACGGAAATTAGGAAGAAACATTTCGTCATATTGCGGAATGGACAAGAGTATATAAGCCTTATGAACCTGTGACGCCTTATTCTCAATGATCTGCAAATCATATAATATTTCCCCTGCCTCACGTTTCTCATCCAGTGTACTCAGCCAAAGAGCTGAAGCCCCTGCACGTCCTTCATAATCCACATCCCCCGATTTGGAGGTATAAAGTTCTTTTGTAATGAAATTATAAAGCGTATAGAAATAGGCCTGCTCCAAAGGTTCCAATGCCGACAGTTTTTCTCGGAAACGTGAGATAGAAGGCTTCAGATACTGTTCCCAGAATCTTCCACGCAACTTTCTTTCATTCATTACCTCCGGATTAATTTGCGCTAACAAATTTCGTGTAAAATCAGAATGATTATGGAATTGTACCCCATACTCGGCAGCAACAATACGGTTGCGCAGATTGATAACCCGCCTTACCTGAGCCCACGATGCTCTGGCAGGGTATAATAAAGGATAACGGGTATAAAGCAAATAGGGATGCATACGCCGCCGGTCCTGTCCCATGCTGTATTCCAGTACCGCCATATATAGCAGCATCTGAACCTTGTTGTTTTCCTTGGGTTCCACTTTTCCCTGTATGGAGAATTCATCTGCTTTTCCCGATTTCATTTCGATAAAACTGCTCATATCCCGCTGCATATAGTCCAAACGTCCCTGAATACCCAATGCCTCACAAATATAAGACGGTTCCAGAACAGCATCCTTTTTATCCAAGTTATAACCAGGTTCCAGAAAAGTATGCTGCACGATATCCCGTATATGCTCAAAGTGCATCCGGCAATCCTTGGCAAACTCTTTCTCTTTGGACGGGTCACGAAGTTCGGCACAAGCAGCCAGTTCGATGGGATACTGCCGGAACGCCTTCTTCATACAGTCTATATAGTCCGGTTCCTCTTCACCTGCATGTATCCATTCATCCAGAAAAAGATTGGCTATATTTCCCAGCAGCAAAGGCCGGGCGTTATCAATCGGAACCAACCGGCTTAAAAAGTAATTTGCCGGATGGCTGCCATAATCCTTGTAGCATTCTGCCAGTGAACTGATATCTATTAGATAATCCGGCTCCAATACGATAAAAGAAGGGGTATAAATTCCTTCCCTATCTACAAAAACATCCAAAAGATTAAGCTGGGCATATCGCCAAAGTTCCTTTATAGTTTCTTCAAATTCATGGTTTATACCGGGTTTATTATAAACAACCCGAATAGGTTCATCAGCTATTATATCTACAGGATGTACATACAGATAGGTATCATCGGCATAATCAAAGCATACCCGTATACGACGGATGTATTCCTTCTTTTCTTTTTTCCCTAAAGATGTTATTTCTTGTTTAGGAAGAACCGAGAATAATTTCAAAGGAATATCTTGTGCAAACATCTTCCTATACGCAAAAGCCACTGCACGTAAATCACGTAGAAACTCTTCTTTGGCAGGAAACTTACGATGATTCAAAATATCATTGGAAGTCAAACGAAATGTATGTAACTGGTTCTGCTCTTTTATATCCAGTTCATATTGAGTGGCTACATAATTAATACGGGCGGCCAAATCAGTGGTCTGCAAACTATTCCCTTGTATCCGTTCACGCACCACACGCTCCAATGATTCACGCAATTGTCTGTAACGGCGTTCTAATGGCTGGTTCTCATCTATATAAAGCCTGTATAATTCTTCGTAATACTCTGCTATTTCTTCATTCATGCCGTAAAGATACACAATTTATCATTTATAGAATACCGGCATAATAATAGGATGGGTTTCCCATTTGCGGGTCATCGGATTAAATTCCCTCTCTGCCCCCGCTTCAATACCGAAACTATCCGATATTTTGAATTCCAAAGTACCTCCGTATGAATTTTGATTCATAAAAAGCTGAGAGGCTGGAGTCATGCCGTATCCATTATACACAGAATATGTGCCGAACATATTAATTTTCATCCTGTCATTAATGCGAAAAGACAATTTTCCCTTACCACCGAAATCATTAAAGCGGACTCCATATACATTGTATTTAGCAGCATATACTCCTCCTGTCACGGTTATAAAATCATTGAGCCGCTGGGTATACATCACCCCGACATTGCGTGCCTCGCCTATAGAAGGCAATCCTTGAAATGAATGATAACCACTCAGAATCCCTGTATTATTAATCTGATAAGCACGTCCATCTATATAATCATGGCCAAAAGGATTCCCGGAAAAAGTATAGGGAGATATTTTAGGCATTTCTTCACGAGGAGTTAAATCAAATTTTGGCATCCGCAGCGTATCAGATAAAACGGGAGGTGTCAATGTAGGAGGTTCGTTTATAAAATCCATACTTTTATCAACCTCATTCATCTCATTGATAAATTCATTGATTTTATCTTGTCGGATGATGAGCGTATCCTTGTCATTTTCAGCTTGTGCCAGACCATACAAGGAAAGAATGCAAAAGAATAAGAAAAAGCCAATGCGTTTCATTTGTAAATGTGTTTTTTCAAAATTACAATTTCCGCATTGACTTTTCCCGTTTCATTAAGACTTAATAAGACTTTTTGGCTGTATTCCTCAAAACACTATTGATTTACCATGGGAAGTTCGAACCATTTGGTAGAAATATAATTCTTATTTGAATCTACAGCAATCAATACCTGATCATTATCTCGGTTATAACTGCCATCATAGATAAAAGGAGTAATTTTACTATCAAATTCCCCTATAAAAGAAAGTTTTCCATCCTTAGGGCTATACCACCATACTTTCTTTTTTGCGCCACTGATTTTAGTCAAGTCAACAGACATCGGGTTTCCGGAATAATTGTATACTAACAAATAATCCTTTCCGCGAGTAGCAATGGCTCTATCATAACGATTCCCATTCGTACCGGCAATCACACTTTGATCTGGTACACGTTCAAAATAAGGGAAAGTTAACATCAGATTCTTCAGATATTTCATCTGATTGAAGCCGGGATCCTGCATCGCCTTATACCAAGGTTTCTCTATTCCATCAGCCCCATATCCACCCGGTGTACCCGGTTTCAAGAACTGCATGATATTGTTATGTCCGTACGTATGTCCGCAAGAACCCGCAAAAACAGACCAATACCCATAGCGTCTTACATCACAGTCACGCCAGAGTGGCTGGGCAGGATCATGCAATCCCTGAGGAATACCTTCATAACTGGGTTCTGCATCCAAAACAGGCTTCAATGGAGTCATAGACAAAGCATCTTCTACATAACGCCAATTGTCCTCCTCCAATCCGGTTACAGAAGTATCACCATCTCCTTTTTTCTGACCATAGCGTCTGTGCCCACTTTGGAACATATTCATATCCATCCACTCCTTATTATTCAGATGTGCAGCACTAGATGTACGGCCAAACGGATGAAAAGTCATTATATGATTCTTGTCCACAGCAAGAATGCTGTTTGCCAAGGCTTCCCAAATCTCGGTATTCCGGTCGGCGTATGTATCTCCACCGATTACCCAAATGATATTAGGAGCATCTTTATATCGTTCACCTAAAAATTTACCATACGCCTTGGCCTCTTCGACATTCATCTTTCCGGAGCGTACCAAACCTCCCCAGATACATACCATCGCTATATAAATACCGTTCTGCTCAGCTTTCTGAATAATATAGTCCATGTGGTCCCAATATCCATAAACTCCTTTTCTGTCTATATTCTTAAAGTTAAAGCCATCTATCATGGAATACTGACCATAGAAATTCATAGCAGGGACTCCATTTATAGTCTGTACTTGTACCACATTAAATCCTGCCTGACGACAATGTTCCAGATAATAAGCAACTTCATCCCTGTTCAGTTTCTCGGGCAACAGCCATCCTGTATCCCCCAACCAGAAAAAAGGAGTTCCGTCCGCATTCATCAGATAACGATTTTCTTTACTTACTTTCAGTCGTCCATGGCTCCAAGGTTTATAGATCCCGGACTTTCCTTGGGCTGACGCCGAAGTCAATTCTCCCCCCAACAAAAGGAGAAGAACAAATAATACCAGATTCTTGTTTTTCATTTGCGCATTTATCATATAAATTTCAAAGCCCAAAGTAACTTATTCAAGTAAACAATTCAGGGTAATAACTAGTCTTTTTGAGGGAATCTTTTAGCTTCCTCCGCTTTCAGGTTCAGCAAAACTGATTCAGGAACTTTTATAATAGTACCATGCTTATGTCCTTGCGGAATAGAAATCTGATTGTCTATAGGAGTAAAGGTCTTAAAATCCTTTGTCGCTACGGCTCCAAACCGACCTTCCCGATAAACATCAAAATAAATCAACCATTCATCACCTACTTTCACGGCACACGGTCCCTCGGAATAAGTCGGTGCAAATTTCGTTGACGGACTAGTATAAGGCCCTTCCGCCGATGGTCCGGACACACAGAACAGATCACTGTAACCAGGCTTACGATTGTCTTTTATAATTAATACATAGTCATTTTTATCACGCTTTACTATAAATCCGTCAATAGAATTAAATCCGGGATCATAAAATACCTTTGCCGGAGCAAACATTTGGAAATCCTTGGTCGTGGTATAATAGGCACGGTGACTTTTATTAGCTCCCAAACTATCGGCTGCCGTATATCTCTCTACTGGAATGGCAGAGGACCAGGCAACGATGAACTGTCCCTTTTCATCATCATAGAAAACTTCCGGTGCCCACACATTGTTAGTCAAAGAGTCTTTCATCACTTTGATTTCACGTTGTTCGCTCCAATGAATCAAGTCTTTAGAACTGGCATAACCAAATCCTTGTTCCCCATTCCAACTGATGGTCCACACCAAATGAAAGGTTCCATCCGGACCTTGGGTAATGGACGGATCACGCATCATCGAATTGGGAGCATATTTCTGTTCTTCGGTCTGTTTAGTGAAATAATTATAATAAGGGGTCTTGTTTCCTATTTCCGGTTTCAGCCATGAACCTGCAATACTATCCCAATGATAACCGTCATAGCTGTAAAGATAATGTAACCCGTCCAATGCCGGCTCACGATGAGAAGTGAAGATATAGACTTCCTTGTCAGGTTTTGTACAAATAGTAAAAGCCAATAAGGCAAATACGAAAGAAAAAAATAATTTCATAGCATGCTGTTTTATGATGAATAAACCTTTTCCAACAGGACGAAACAACAAGTATTTTGTACTCTATACTTCTTAAAGTATCAATCCAAATCAATAATAAATATCCATCATATAACAAGATGTATCTCGAGACATAAAATACGAATTATATCCCGAGATAATCCTACATAGAATAATTATAAGAATTACCCTTTAGTCTCCAAATAAACCAGCTGCGTCTGCAAATACTCTTCCAGACCATGTTTACCATCCGCGCCACCGATACCAGATTTACGCCATCCGGCATGGAATCCCTGCATAGCTTCAAAATTCTCACGATTCACATAAGTTTCACCAAATTTCAACGCACGAATCAATTTAAATGCCATATCCAGATTCTGAGTATAAATAGAAGAAGTCAGCCCATATTCACAATCATTAGCCCAAGCAATGGCGTCTTCCACCTCTGTAAACTCAACAACCGGAAGTACCGGTCCAAAAGTTTCTTCCTGAATAATATCCATCTTTTGGGTACAATTAATCAAAATCGTCGGTTCAAAGAAATATCCTTTAGTACCGATACGATGACCACCGCATAGCAACTCAGCTCCCTGCTCAATAGCTTTTTTCACTTTCTCTTCTACTGATTTCAGTGCTTTGGCATCAATCAACGGACCCATATCGAGGTCTGTATACTGATTCGGATCCCCCACTTTCACCTGCTTGAATCCTGCCAACAGTTTCTCAAGGAAAGCCTCTTTTACACTAGAATGTACATACACACGCTCACAACAATTACATACCTGTCCTGTATTAATAACACGCGAAGCAATAATGGATTTTACAGCTAAATCCAAATCTGCATCCGGCATTACAATACCGGGAGCCTTCCCCCCCAATTCCAAAGAAACCTTCGTCACATTGGCAGAAGCGGCTGCCATGGTTTGTATTCCAGCCTCCACACTTCCGGTCAGACTAACCATACCTACTTTAGGGTTAGCAGCCAGTTCATGTCCTATCACCGAACCACGACCGTTTACTAGATTGAATACACCTTTAGGCAACCCAACTTCATCTACAATCTGTGCGAAAACATATGCATTTTCCGGTGTCAGCTGACTCGGCTTTACCACAATTGTATTCCCCGTCAACAGAGCAGGAGCGGCCTTACGGGCAATCAAGAAAAAAGGAAAATTCCAAGGCAGGATGCCTGTTGTCACCCCAATAGGTTTCTTAAAGACAAATATATTTTCGTGAGGACGGTCACTAGGAATGATTTCCCCTTCATAACGACGGGCCCATCCGGCTATATAATCAAGATAATCAGCCGTAAATAACACCTCTACATTAGCTAATCCTCTTGTTTTTCCACCCTCCCGGATGATAATATCAGTCAATTCCTGTTCCCGCTTGCGGATACCTTGTGCAATCCGAGTTAAATAGCCGGCGCGTTCAATAGAAGTAAGACTTTCCCAAGAAAGCTGTGCCTTCACGGCGGCATTTATAGCTGCGCGTGCATCTTCCGGTGTGCCATCAGGCATTTTAGATATCACTTCTTCCGTAGAAGGGTTCAATACATCAATCCACTTATCGGATTGGTTTTCGATGAATCGTCCATCGATGTACATCTTTAGTTCTTTCATGGTCTTAAATTTAAAATGAGTATCTTATTTCTTTCAATCTGAAATATTCAAGCAGTATTTTACAAATATATCGTTATTTATAAAGCCCCAAAATATATTTTTGTTCATTAACATGGAAATTTATACACTTTAAGCTTTTTAAGAAACGAACTGATATTTACCGCCCGATTATACAATAAAGGTTGCCCACTCTATATTTCTTTCTCTTTTCCACGCAGATAAACAGAAGGAGACACGCCATAGTGTATCTTGAAACAACGGCTAAAATAAAGCGGATCACTGATACCTACTTTATAAGAAACTTCGCTCACATTATAATTACCTTCCAACAATAATTCCGCCGCTTTCTTCAGACGAATAATACGGAAATATTCATTAGGAGTATGCCCTGTCAAACCACGAACTTTTTTAGAGAATACAGTACGCCCCAATTTCATCCGGGCAGCAAAGTCTTCCATCGTAAATTCCGAATTTCCCAACTCCTGCTCTATAATAGCCTGCAATTTATCAAGGAACTGTTTATCTTTATCAGAAGTATAAATAGCCGGTCGCTCTATACTGGGATCATTCACATATTTCTCACGTAACTTTTCACGCTGGTCAATCAATTGAACCATCCGTGCCAAAAGCAATTTTAAGCTGAACGGTTTGGTTACATACGCATCCGCCCCACTTTCTACTCCTTCCAATTTATTTTCGGTAGTTCCCATTGCTGTCAGCAGAATGATCGGAATATGACTGGTACTAAATTCATTTTTTAACTTACGGGTTACTTCATACCCATTCATTCCCGGCATTAGGACATCACATATTATCAGATCAGCATCATAAGTCCGTGCACGTTCAAAACCCGCCACACCATCAGCCTCGGCTACCACCTCAAAATAAACAGATATTTCTTTCTTCAAAAATTCACGAATATCAGTATCATCTTCAATGATCAATATCTTTTTCTTGTTTAAAGGAGCCGCCATCTGTTCTTCTTTTACGAGACGGCACGGAATGCCTTCATCTGTATGATCCGTTTCTTCCATTAAGGCTGTAGAGATCAAAAAATCTTTTGACTCATATACAGAACTATCCAATGGCAAAGTGACTGTAAAAACAGAACCCTGTCCTTCATTCTCCGCATATTCAATACTTCCTTTATGCACATTTACAAGTTCGTGAGTCAAATGCAACCCGATTCCCATACTATCACCAGAGAAACTACTTTGCATAAATCGAGAAAAAAGTTGCCCGCGTTTCTCCAAAGGAATACCAATACCGGTGTCTGACACGGAAATGATCAATTTTTTTGTTTCTTCTTCCACATCTACCGAACAAACTATTTTCCCGCCCTCCGGTGTGTACTTAAATGCATTGGACAGAAGATTATAGACTATCTTATCCAGTTTACCTTTATCAACAAACATAGGATAAGAACTGACAGAAGGAATAAATTTAAATTCCATTTCTTTAGATTCCGCCGTTTCCCTAAAACTCAGAAATATATCGTAAAGAAAAACGATAACATCTGTTTCTTCTAATGAAAGAACCAGTTTATTATTCTGCATTTTTCTGAATTCCAGCAATTGATTGATTAATCTGAGCATCCGCTGCGTGCTTCTATCCATCACTTTTATAGGATAAGCCAATTCTTTAGAACCCCTACCCATAGCCTCTATTTTTTCCAAGGCTCCTTGGATCAACGTCAACGGGGTACGAAACTCATGAGAGATATTGGTAAAAAAGACCAACTTATATTCTGTCAACTGTTTTTCTAATTGAATACGATTCCGCAAGATAGCAAACTTATGGATTAGTCTGAATGTCATATACATTGCCATACAAATCAGCATTATATAAATGGCAAAGGCCCAACCTGTTTTCCAAAAAGGCGGAGTAATAACAATCTGTAATACGGTTTCATCTTCCCCCCATACACCGGAAGCACTGGATGCTTTTACATGTAACTGATAAGTACCCGGCAACAAATTTTTATAAGCTGCAAAATTCAAGGAGGAAGGGACTCCCCAATCTTTATCGTATGGAATTAACTTATAAATATACTTGGCATCATTTGCCATAGAATAGTCAAAAGTAGAGAAATCTATACTGAATGAATTCTGATAATATTTCAATTCTATTCTATTTGTATAACTTAATGCCTCTGTCAAAGGAGAATCAATATCCCCGGGACGAACAGAAATTCCATTTATTTTTAAATCAGTGAGAACCACCGGAGAAACGACATGCTGTGGCATGACTTTTTCAGGATCGACCACAACCAAACCATGATTCGTTCCAAACAGCAAATGTCCGTTTTTCATAACACAGGCACTACTCTCCAAATAGACATTGCCGGGCATTATCGCTGAAAAAAAGAAACTATCAAAAACCTCCGTATCCGGATCAAACCGGGACATTCCATATTCGGTACCCAGCCAGATTTTTCCATCTCTATCCTCCACTATAGACTGGACTACATTATTTACCAACCCGTCATCCTCATCATAATGCCGGAATTCCAACTGATCATAAGTTTGTCCTGACTGGCAGACAGAAAAGCCTTTACCGGTGGTTCCAATCCACATACGACCTTTGCTGTCACAAAAAATATTACGAATTTCATTGCTACGTATTTTCCCATTATCCAAATTATAAACGTAATACTGCCGCGAATCATTCAACAAAGAATCCGGATGGAATACATAAATGCCATTATTGGTTCCTACCCACATCCAATGATTCCTATCAGCAGTAATAGTACGAACCTCTTGCTCTCCAAAACTCCCCTTCAAAAAATGACGAAACACAAAATCGTTTTTCTGATAAACAGCCAAATCGAGTCCTCCCCCGAAAGTTCCAATCCACATTCTATCCCGGTAGTCCCTATAGATATCATAAATATGATTATGTGCAAGTGAATTCACATCATCAGCCCGATGCACATACCATCTATCGCCTATACATAATCCATCCCCACGGGTTCCCATCCATACTTGCCCTTTGTCATCCTCTTTGAGAGCAAAGACACTAAGATGATAATAATTTCTTTGCAATAAATTCAAGTGACAGTCATAAGCAAACAATCCCCCCCGACGATTTCCTACCCGCACATCCCCATTCTCCATACACGTAACCATACGTATGGTATTGGAACGATCCACCAATTTCTCATTTTCAGGATAAATATAAGTTGCCCCATCATTTAATACTGACAATAAAGCTATGCCGGAATATTCTGATCCCAACCAGATATTACCGGTTCTGTCGCCCATAGCATATAAAAGAAAATCAGAATTCACCCGATTAAACTCATCCACATGATACGAGTAATGGGTCATCTCCTCCTTTTGAGAATCATAAACAAACAAACCATTACCATAGGTAGAAATCCATATCAGTCCACGTGGAACATCTTGTATGATATGATAACGTTCATCCCCTATCAACTTAACTTTTTCATCAGACATTAATCTAAAAATCCGGACGGCACGTGTCCGGACATCAATATAATGTACAAGACCAGTGCCATTGGAAATCCACAGATTATTCAAATTATCCTTTTCACATTTTCCTAAACGAATATCAAGCGATGAATCATGAATCAATCTTTTCTCAGACATACTAAACACCTCTCCACCCTCAGGAGTAAAAAACACCCAATCGTTCTGTAAACGACAGGACTCATAGGTATTAAAAGCAGAAAGTTTCCACGGCAACCGGGCTGTCAAAAACAAATTCTTACCTGAAGACTTTTCATAAATACCTCCATCAGAGGTTACAAAAAAAATCTTGTGACGAAAAGACATCGCCCCTACAAAAGACAAACTATCTTGAACTACCTGGGTATATCCCTCTTCTGTCACCTGAAACAGCCCAAGCTGAGTACAAATCCAAATCACTCCCTGTTCATCCTCATAAACGGAATTCACTGCATTAGTTGATAATTTCCCATTTTCCTTTGTAAAAGATACAGAAGAGTGAATTCCATCCTTACAGACTATTTTACGACATCCACTCTGATGATGCCACAGCCAAATATCCCCGACAGCAGTTTCCAATATTTTATTGTAAGGCCGTCTATATTCCCCACACCCCGTAAAATCAACAAAACAATCATGTTTCAAATCGTAACAACTCATTAATTCCGGAGCAGTGATAAACCATAAGAAACCATTTCGATCTTCTTGTATCTTCTTTACATGATGATTTGCCAAAGAAATTTTATCGCCTGATTCCGGACGGAATGTCACAAATGAATGGCCATCATAGCGGCTCAGCCCATCTAATGTACCCATCCAAATAAACCCTTTGCTGTCTTGAAACAGATAACGTACCGAATTATTCGCCAATCCGTCACTAGTCGTGATAAAAGTAGGATGTACATCTACCGATGCATGCATTTCCCAACCTATACACCCAAAAACAACCCATAACAGACAAATATATGTTTTCATACAATTTCAATCAGATTCATACCAGGCATTTAAATATATGACGTACATCATTTTCCCGACATACGCCATATTAGCAAAGATAGTAAAAATAAACGGATGTGCCCTATCAACAAAAGAAAAATCATCTATTCATAGTTTTCCAGTTTCCATTCATCTTTCCACTCTATCATCGGTATGCCATCCTTCACCACAATTGGCAGAAATACATAAGTAGCCTTATATACATCTTGATTAGGATTAACAAGCGTATAAAATCTGTCGGCCACTTTAGGAGTTGCAAAATCTTTTGGATAAGGACGGTGATCCTTGTACCGGGTCAAGAAAGACTGCCAGTCTTTCTTGGGTATATCCGTTTTATTAGTATGCGGTAGCCAACGATCGGCCATAGCCACATAAAGATCCTTTCCCGGAATCTTTATCACACTTGTAATCTGCGAGCAAAAAGAATGTGCATACTCATCACCTATGTGTGGATTCCCTAACACCGTATATTCACCATGATAATCATCGAATACCGCTACTTCCGAAGGGTTGGGAGTATAACTAGTTGTCCCTGATGTATAAATATAATGTTTACCATCCATTACAAAATGTGCTGCCGCCTCACGTGTAAACGGTGGAACCTTTCCAACAAAATGTTCTGAATACCGGCCATTTACATTTGTATAATCATCAGAAAGTTCAGCACATATCTGCTCCCAATGAGGACGCTCAAACCAAACATAACCTTTTCCTGTATCGGGATCAGCATACATGTCAAAATCCCCCACAGCAAAGCCATTAGGTTTCAGATTGCGGACAAAATGATAGGGTCCCATAAAATGTTCAGCTTCTAGAATAACAAAATGCCCATCATTACTTTGTGATTTCAGCCAGCATACATACCTGCCTGTTTTGGCACAATAAAGAATATGTGGGCGTTCCAATTTCTGACAATGATGCAAAGGTGAATGTGGATCAGTAGCAGGTTCAATTATCCTCCCCTCATCTTTCCAATTGTAAAAATCAGTAGATGAGTAACAACGTACTCCGCCAAACATCCGATTGGTACCAAACAGAGTATGAGTTTTATCCTCACCATACCAATAATATTTGCCTTCACGAAAAGTCACTTGAAACCCATGGGCCTGAATAGGTTTTCCTTCAGTATCAAGCCACACTTCACCAGGACGAATGGACTGATAATTTACTGGGACAAGAGGATATGTCTGCACATTTAAATAGCGACATTCTCCTCCCGTTTTTTCTATCTTCACCGAACTACCTGTAGTTACATTGCTGAACCCAAAGAAAGAGGCGTAATCACAATTATCAATACGCATTACTGTATCACAACTCTCTATTCTTACATCTTTCATTGAGAATTTTGTGGCATCGCATATTTTGCCAATCCGATCACAATGTGCTTTGACATTGCCGAAAAAAAAGTTCTTCACCGGCTTCTCCGGTAATGCAGACACATCCACCAATGTGCTACATCCGGTGATCTCCACATCGTGAATGGAAATATTAGCAAACCACGGTGTAAGTGGAGTTATCTCACGGGCCGGATAACGCTGTGCCAACTCACCTACCCAGCGGGCAGAACCAAGCATATCGCAATACAAAGCCTGTCTTTTCACATTAGCCCGCACCCGTTCCACATATATATTCTCCACAAAACCTCCTCGTGGACGACGAGTTTTAAAACGGAAAGCCTGGTCTGTTCCCTCAAAAACACAATCGTACATATATACATTTCTCACTCCACCGGCAATCTCAGTACCACACACAATACCGCCTGCTCCCCTCAGTGCTATACTTTTACGTATAACGACATTACTAGTGGGACGATTCACTTTCAATCCATCCTTACCCCGCCCGGACTTCATGGTGTAACAATCGTCCTGACAATCGAGCGAACAGTATTCTATCAGTACATCATTACTTGAATCAATATCAATACCATCCGTACGTCCATGTCCGAAACTGTTCACTGTAATCCCCCGAATTAAAATATGTTCACAATATTGTGGTACAATATTCCAATACAGTCCCCGTTCAAATGTAACACCTTCTACAAAGACATTCTTACAATTGATAGGGGCAAATGTCTTAGGCAAAAAGACTCCTTCACCATTCTTTCCATCATAAATACGGTCGGCAAGCGGTTTTCTTATCACCTTGTCACTAGACATACTTTCATTACACTTGTATATCTCGCAACTGGTAGGCGGTCCAACTACTTTTCCCTTTCCAGTCAATGCAATATTCTCCTGTCCATCAGCATACAAACAAGCTCCAAGAGAGTAAAGCTCCACCCCCTCATCCCGTGTAAAAACAGCCGGAAGATAATCTATTATATTACCACTGAAACGTAATTCCGCTCCTTCCGAAAGATGCAAATTTACATTACTCTTCAAGATAAGGCGTCCTGTCCGCCATACACCGGGAGGAACTACCACCGTTCCACCACCTCGGCAACTCATACTATCAATAGCCTCCTGAATCGGTTTAGTGGACATACCTTCCTGTTCCATCCTTACCAATATGGTAGATTCGGGAAAAACAGGCCTTTCAAACAAAGGCATAACAAACGGTGATTCAACAGGTTCTATAGTATCGGGCATATTCTGAGGCCCAACTTCACCTATTGTCAGCAACGCTATGCCACAAATAATACTTGTTAATGACATAAACTTAATTATTTAATTAATAATTTATTCGATACATCTAGTTCTTGTCTAATTGAAGTTTTCTTTTAATATATTCCCTTAAATAACTAAGTATTTTGCCCAAATACTAGTCATTAAAAAGAGTTTAACAAATAAACAAGAAAACACTTATCTTATATTCCCCCCATATATCAACTATCCCTTTCGCAATGCTTTATCAGCCCCGACATCTATTCCCTTCCATGCTTTCATATTGGTCCATTCCATATAAGTTTCTGTCCAAAACGAGTCCTCAGCCGGAAGTCCCAATGCTAAAAATATAGTAGCACACATATATAAACTACCCGTATTTATATATGATTCTGACATATTTATCTGGTTGCCGGATAAACCTATTTTTAACCATCCATTCTTATCAAAGTTATTCGGAGTTGCAAATTGTCTATGCAAAACAGCAGTAAGCGCACAACGTACTTGCCCCCCGAGAAGTTTCTCCGGAAGCCTCTTCATTAAACTCATTTGAGAAAGAGCATGGAAAATACCAAAACGATAAACAATAGAACGCCCAACAGCAGGATAGGTTCCTTCAGGTGAAATCAATCGTTCTAATTGTTCTGATAGCCGTTGCTGACGGATTATCTGCTTGTCAAGATTCTCCCCTCCTTCCAAATTATGCTTTTTCATTATAGCAAGGATATCTGTCAACATGGGATGGATAACAATACTATTATAAAAATCCAAGTGAAATTCCTGACCATCACCATACCAAGCATCTCCTTTATACCAACCATCTTCCAAAAAACGATGAATTCCATAATTCAGTCTATATGTGTCACACTCGCCTGTAAATTCCAGCAAAGCAGCCTCCACCATAGATGCAAAAAGCAACCAGTTACTTTCTTTGGGTTTAATGCCTCGAGTTCTTTTCAGTTCCTTAATCAAACGAACCTGCGTTTCTTTATCCAAATTCCCCCAAATTTGTTTAGGAGCTCTTAAAATTCCCTGTACAAGATGAGCAGCATCTACCAGTGGTTGAAAATGCCGATTATCAAACATTAAATAATCCGGCGAGTCTGGATTGACTGCATTCTTAAGACCTTTTAGTGTCATTTGTATATACTTAGCTCGCAATTTGCCTTCTTTTGTCTGATCCTGTCCTAGTTCCAACCAAGGAGCAATTCCACAAATTGTTCTCCCTACAGCCTCCAAATACGAGACCTCTCTTCTCAACGGTTCAGTTGACAAGGATTCAAACGGCATATTCTTTTTCAGTGTCCCTTGACTAAGATTGTCCAATACCGGATTGGCTATTTTTACCATAGTATTCACCCAATACCATCTGTCTTCATTTCCTGTCGGTTGGGCATAAGATTTTAAACAGAAAAGAAGAAAACTAAAGGCAACCCATATTCCTATTCTATTTTTCATTTTGAATTTTCTTTAAACGTAATAAAGCTTCCACATAATAATAATCTGCATAACTCAAAGGTACATCCACTTCCGAATTCTTATTCAAATTTCCTACACTATGTTTCAAAATAAAACCTCCATTAGTTCCAAACTCCGCCAAGTAATCCGGTGAAGACAATGAACGAATCTGCGCTTCCGCCAAATCAAACCATGCTGAGGCTTCTTCACTTTTATCCAACTGACTCAATTCAATCAATGCAGAAGCCATGACTGCTGCCGCTGATGCATCACGAGGTGTATTTGGAATATCCGGTGCATCGAAATCCCAATACGGTACTTTGTCTGAAGGCAAGTTGGGATGATTCTTAATAAATCTCGCCACTTTACGGGCCTGTTCCAAATACTCTGGTTTTCCTGTTTCTCTATACATCATTGTATAACCATATAATGCCCATGCTTGCCCCCTGGACCATGCAGACTCATCCGCATAGCCCTGATGTGTATTTTTAGCATGGGGCAATCCTGTAATCGTATCATAAGAAACGACATGATAACAACTGTTATCCGGTCGAAAATGTTGTTTCAAAGTAGTTTGCGCATGAGCATTAATCATATCCATATAAGACTCCTTTCCCGTTTTTTTAGCTACAAATGACAACATCTCAAGATTCATCATATTATCTATAATTACCGGATATTGCCATTTACCTCTAGCCCCCCAAGAATTTATAGCACCGATTTTACTATTAAAACGTGTTGCCAATGATTTTGAACCAGTTTTCAACACCTCCAAATAAGTAGAATCATGTGTCAATCTATACCCATTACCAAAACTACAATACAACATAAATCCCAAATCGTGTGTAGAAGTCATATTCTTGGCCGGTTCCACACGTGAAGTATATAGTTCGGCATATCTCTTTAATTCTTCTGTTGGATCATTTTCATACAAATACCATAACACTCCAGGGAAAAAACCTGAAACCCATGATTTATAACCAACAGTCTTCAATTCATTATTTTCATACGTTCTAGGTAATTTCTTTTCCTGATTTTCCAATTCTTCTGCCAAAAACATAGCTTGTTGGCTTGAAACATTCAATCCTCTTTCCACCACTTCTGATAATGTTTCTTTCTTATCGCAAGATATCAAAAACATACTTATAAGAAGCATTATACTTCCACCATGAAATCTCATATTCTATATTATCTTATTTTAATTCTTTATATAAAATTAACTACACATTTTTACAAACTAGTAAAAGTTGTAACCAAGAAATAATTTATCACCCCTTGATTTTTATGAAAAATAAATACATTGTATAAAACATTCATCCACCCTCAACAAGTTGACTTTATATCATACATTCTATTTTTCAACTCATTGAGGTGGAGAATTCAAAATACCTGTCAAATAACTATATTCTACAGAGGGTACTTAGGATCTGAAACATTATCAGGATTCTGCTCTAATGCAGGATTGGAATCTAATGATGTCTGAGGTATTTTCCACAAGAATGTTTTTTGTGGAACAAACTGTAATTTTTGACAATTATAATATCCATTCTCAAACATATATGTCTTATACTCATAAACATTCTTTCCCAATCTATTTGTACGCAATTCATCATAATACAAATGCCCTTCACCTATGAATTCCCAAACTCGCTCTTGAAAAATTGCATCATCAAAAGCTTCTTTAGATAATCCTGTCGCAATAGGATTACTATTAGATCTATTATGTACAGCATTTAGTTTAGAATATGCGTCCTCTGTAGGCCCATTCAAATAGTTTTCCACTTCCGCATAATTCAACAAAACATCCGAATATCTCATGGCTATATAATTAGCTTTAGAGCCTCCAGTATCATAACAAGACTTAGTACGATCATAAAATTTTACACATCCCGGAGAAGTCGAAGGCCACATTCCTTCACCTTTACCTGAAAATCCTTTATACTCAGGCTCCCACCAACGACGAGTAGTTGTACCAGTTATTGTATATTCCGTCAAAAAGCATTGTTTACGTACATCTTCATCTTGAAAAGAGAAATAACTTTTATGGGCAATTCCTGCACGAGCATACATTTTTCCACCCAAACACTCATCTTTCGTATTAATGCCAAAATAACAATGTAAATCACTTACTTGGGTAGCTCCAAATTGAATTTCCAAAAGTGATTCCTTTGTATTCTTTGCCGCTTCTTCTACAAACCAATACCACAGTGATTTATAATCCGGCAAAAGTTCATATTCTCCTGAAGAAATCACATCTCCTAAATATTTTTTAGCTTCTTGAAAATAAGTTGTATTATAATTATCCATACATCCTCTTGTTAAATAGACATCACCCAACAAAGCTTGCGCGGCACCCTTACTAGCCTTATAATAGGCACCATTTCCCCATTGAGAACGGCTCGGAAGATTATCAATACAATATTTTAAATCATCAATAATATAATCATACGTTTCATCAATCGTTTTACGAGGAATTTCCAAACCATTCAAACCTGATGTATAAGATTCCGGAATAGCTAGTCCTCCATAAATACGAAGCAACACAAACATAGTATAAGCCCGGAAGAAACGCGCCTGGCCATAAATTTGATTACGCTTTTTCTCTTCTATATTTACTTTATCACCACGACCAAGCACAACATTACAACGATTTATTAATTCATATCCACTATCCCATATCTGTATATTATATGTAGTTGACTGATTTACCCCTTGCCAAGAGTTAAAATTTTTCACTCCATCTTTGGAGGAATGCGCTGGCATTGCATGTTCTGTCAACAATTCTAAAGTCATCAACGTTTTATATCCTGCTGTGAATTTACGAAAATCAGCATAAACAGAATTTAAAGCACTTTGCAATTCTTCTTCTGTATTATAATAAGTTCCTGGATTAATAAATGTATAAGTAGATTCTGATAAGTCAGTACAACTCACAAAAGACACTATTGTAAAAAACAAAATAAATATTTTGCTCCTCCAATTTACATTCAATTTACTATGATTAAATATATATGTTTTCATATTACCTTATTTATTAAAATTAAAATTTAGCATTCACGCTTATACTTACACTTTTTATCCATGGATAAGATGTATCCCCATTTTCTGGATTATATCCTCTTTGACTAGAAAAAGTTATAAAATTCTGGAAATTTAGAGATGCACTTAATCCCTTAATACCTTTTACAGCCTTAAATGGATTTCTACCAAAATCATAATTAAGAGCCATGCTTTTAAGAACAAAATAGTACCACCCAGAATTAACACGATCACTTTCGTGAGTATTAGAAGCCCCAGCAGCCGGATATGTACCATTAGGATTGGAAGGACTCCACATTCGTTCATATGCATATTTAGATGGGACACCAATAGTGCTTGCATTCAACTGATTTTCTGAAATTTGCAAATAAGAACTTCCTCCCACAAAATCATCTGCTCCATTTCCCAAAATACTAATCCCCCATTTTTTATATTGTATATTTAAAGCAACCCCATAAATAAGTTTCGGATCTGTTGTTCCAATATTTACCTGATCTTTTACTGTTATTTGGTTATCTCCATCTAAATCTTTATACATTTCATCACCCATTTTAGCTGTTGCCTCAATTTTTCTATAGGCAGCAAGTTGTTCCTCAGTACGTATAATACCATCCGCAAGGAGAGCATAACGAGAATTTAAGGATTCTCCCACCTTTAAATAACTACTTAATCCTAACCCTGATTTCAAAGTTATGGACTGTACATCATTATATAGTTCTTTTATCTTATTCGTATTACGGCTTAAATTCACTGTCGCATCAATTTTCAAATCATTCAGATCAATAATATTACCTGTAATAGATAGTTCCCAACCTTTATTCAACACAGAACCCACATTACTCAACATTGAAGAAAATCCAGAAGTGGAAGGTATAGGTACATTATAAAGTAAATCAGAGGTTTTCCTATGATAATAATCTGCAGTAACATGGATACGATTCCACAAAGATAAATCAATGCCAATATCAAATTGATTGGCACGTTCCCATTTTAAATCAGGATTACCAATTGTTTCATAAAAGCCTTGAATCTCAGTATCATTATATATATAATTATCAACTTTCAGTTGTGCTAATGATTTGTAATTACCAATCTCTTGATTACCTGTAACACCAAAACTTCCACGTACTTTCAAATTAGTTATAACTTTATTTCCTGCAAGAAATTCTTCCTCACTTGCACGCCAAGCTAAACCTATTGACGGGAAAAATCCCCATTTATTATTCTCACCAAATCGAGAAGAGCCATCATAACGGGCTGTAGCTGTTAATAAATAACGATCTTTATATGCATAAGTAACACGTCCAGTCCATGATATCAACGAATTTTCATATTTATCACTTCCATACTCGACTGTTTCCCTATTTGCTTGTCCCATATCCCATGCACCAGTCTCATCATTTGCAAAACCATTACCAGAAATAGATAAAGTTTCATACATATAATTTTGCCATGAATAAACACCAGTAGCAGTAAAACGATGATCTCCCCATTCATTCATATACGAAAGTATATTTTCGGTAAGACGGCTCATTTTTTTTGTATATCCATTTCCACCTTTTCCATATCCAGTTGAAGTCGTTATTTTTGATGTTGTATAATTATAATCACGCTTATTAGCAATATCAAGACCAAAATTCGTCTTAAAAGTCAATCCTTTTGCTAATTGAAATTCTGCATAGACATCTCCCAAAAGACGGCTGACATTTGATTTTGTTGTAACCTCTTTATAATTAGCTACCGGATTCCAGTAGGCAGCATCACCAAAAAGAGTAGATATCCTTGGATTGTCTTGTGGCACTGCAAAAGTGCCATCTTCGCGATATACAGGCAAAGTAGGCCAACCATCACGCCAAATATCATTTAATGCACCTTGATAATTACTCAACTCTGCCATATTTGCCTCTGTATATGAATACTGCATATGTGTTCCTATCTTCAAAAAATTATTGAATTTATGTTGTACATTCGTACGAAATGTATACTTATCAAATTCAGAACTAGGTAATAATCCATCCTGTAGATAAATACCTCCAGATAGCATATATTGTGTATCACCAGACGTACCATCTAATGACAAACTATAATCTTGAACTGGTTTACAGCCATACAGTGTCTCTCTCTGCCAGTCTGTGTGAGTATCTGGAGCCGGATTTTCATCATTATAAACAGTCGTACCTTTAGAATTCATATAAGCAGAGTTAATATAATCAATAAACTGATCATGCGACATTGTTTCAATCAATCGGCCAGGCATTTGAAATCCATAATTAGCATTAAATGAAAGATTTTTAGAATCTTTTCCTCCTGTTTTCGTAGTAATCATAATTACACCATTCGAGCCACGCGATCCGTAGATAGCTGTAGCCGAAGCATCTTTTAATACTTCTATAGATGCAATATCATTAGCATTAATTTCATTTAAAGAACCATTCATTAAAGGAAATCCATCTACTACATACAACGGATCATTCCCTGCACTAATAGAGCCATTACCACGTATCCTCAATGTAGGAGATTCACCTGGACGGCTATTGGTCACAACAGAAACTCCAGTAACCCGACCTTGTAATGCTTGTATTGGATTGTTAGCCGTCACTGAGGTGATATCTTTAGATTTAACCTGCATTACCGAACCTGTTAAATCACTTTTCTTTTGAGTACCATATCCTACCACCACTACCTCTTCCAAAGTCTCTGTATCTTCTGATAAAACAATTTTATAAAAATTTCCACCTTCTATTTTAACTGTTTGATCAACATAACCAATGTAACTCACTACTAAAGTTCCTTTCTTAGGAAGATCAGACAATGAGAACTTACCATCAAAATCAGTTATAGTCCCTTGACCAGTACCTTTTAATACAACATTCGCGCCAATAATAGGCTCACCTGTTATATCTACCACTCGCCCTGTTACTTGAACTTGAGCATACACTACGGATGCAATCCCCAATAATAAGGAAAAAAGGAGCATCCTGATTGATTGTGTTTTCATAATTTTTAGCATCACAAATTGTTTTAAAAATTTAATTAGTTATTAATTGTATTCAATCTTTATTTCGAATATAGATTCCAAAAGTCAATGGTCAAAAGTACAGACTAACAAACAATTAAAAAAGATAGCAAACTCTACATTTCACCATAAAAACATGGATATTTTCTTATTTACATGGATTTTTTATCCTATTAGTTTATCATTTAATAGAAATAATCAACTCTGCTGCTACTTTTCAATTCACCAGGTATAAGGAATTACTTCTTGCATATAAATCGCATCAAGACTCCAAAGAGAAACATCATTCGTGTTAAGCCCATCCGATTCATCTAATGGAGCAGGAACCACAGGAGGAAGTAACGTCTTTACCTTTAAAGAACATTTAGATCCTCCTACTCTAGCAAATAGATCATTCCATAATTTCTTTTTCATTGCAGCATCATGAGTCTGAAATGCAGCATAAGCTTTCAAACGAGTTCGATAACGATCATCCTTTACCATCTGTGCATATTCCAACCAAGCATTATTCCATTGAGAAAAATCAACCATATCCATTATTTCATTCATTATTTCAAATCCACCCATTATAGTCATTAAATGATTGGTATTCAACAAATTTTGATCACATTCACTAGTAATTACACCTGTTGCCGGATCATACCCTAAAGCAACAGGTCCTGTACTAATCCGATTAGGAAGAAGCAAAATACTTTTCATTCCTGCCAAAATCTTGTCACGGTATTTAAGATTGCCTGTACGTTCCCACTCCGTCATCCAGTTACCTGCATAAGCCAACCAATCTGGTCCTATTCGAATACGGGCTGGAGCGGTACAAGGATATTTACTACGAGGCTGTGCCAAACGCATAGGATCTAATGTATATAACTTCTGATCAACATCTCTTACTTCAGTCATCAAGTCTCCACACCGTTCGTCAGTAGTCAAATAATAATAAAAACGATTCCAAGCTGCCTGACTAATACGAGCCTCTTTAGCACCACATCCCCAATGACTCACATTATGCCTACTTCCTAATCCAGCATTAGGGCCAATATGATAAACATCCACCTCTGAAGTATGCCTAGTCATTGCTTCTGCCATACACCATATATCAGCACGCCCCGTACGTAAAAAATTGTACCATAGCCACATATTCGAAGCTAACTCCGTATTATCCCAAGCAAAACCTCCAACATCATATCTCCAAGTATGACGATTGTAATCATAAGAATGCATAACATCACCATAATTCCAAAAACCATACCACTTATTTTGCTCAATGGCCTTTTTATAAAAATCAATATATGCATCCAAATATTCCTCTACACAAGTTCGAAACGCAGTACTACGATCAGGAAGACTCCATATTCCAAAAGCTTTCTGTTTATGCAAATATTCAGGAGTCGGTAACAAAACTCCCATTCCGGTAAGCTCCTTTGCACAATTGGCAAAATTTTTTCTCCCGGAATATCCTGTTTGAGGAATAAAAGTAAGGGTAGAGGTACGAGATATACCATAAGGAGTACTCATTCCTTCTTGAACATCCTCATAGCTAGCACTTAATGTATGAGACACATTATCGTAATGTCTCAAGTCCATCGGTTCCGTTTCAGGACTCCACAACCAAGCAGTAAGAACAGCTGTTTCACTTTTTGCATCTGATATCTCAATAGTCGATGGATATGATTGCCAAAAATCATGTAAACAAATCCCTAAACCACCTGTTATATCACCAACAAAAGCATATCCCTCACTACGTGATCCCGAAAAAGTTCCGATCCAAGGATTATCATCATTAGCACGTTTACGAATAGAAAAAGCATCAGGCGTAAGCTGAGATAAACGATAACTATTCCACGAAGCCCAATGATCCAACAATATACGACTTCTTTCATCACACTGTTGAGAGTCAGGAATACGTTTGCCCTCCAACTGTTGAATTTGTAATGACGGATTATTATTAAGTATACGATGATCTGCCAAAGGTTGCACCGCTTCGCTCCATACCCCTCCATCAGCACAAGAAAAAGCTACATGTCGATTATAAAGAGCCTCACGCATAGGAACACTCCAACGAATGCCCAATGCAGAAATAAAATCTCGATTTTGATCACCATCATAAATAAAGCTGTGCACCATTTTCACCTGTTCACTACCAGCATAAAAATAAAGTCGAACAACAAATGGCAGCCATTCCCTACCAGTTTTACCCTTGTGCACCCCCTTCAGTTTTATCACAGTATGCACATATCCCACACGTTCCACTTCTGCTGATTTTAGTTCCCCCTGATAATCTACAAAAGAAATTAACGAGATATTTTCAAGTTTGGGACAGCTTTGAGTAGTACATATCAAACGTAGATTCTCTCCAACTTTCACATTCTTATACAGCAAACTATCTACTAAGTACTGTCCTTTACGTGAAATATAAACGGAAATAAGCCCCGTCTCAATCCGTATGTTTTCAGTTGTTTCTTGCACTGTAACAAATGCCATGTCTGGTTTCTCTTCAGAGCCCAATTTATCTTCTTTCCTTATTTTTTCAACAACCATATTTTTCATTCCGACAGGAATTACACCAGCTATACCACTCCATTTGATAGAACCATCAGGCCAGTATGCTAAAGGCCATGTATCAATCGGAATTTTTTCATTATCAGTAGAGGTCAACTGTAAGATGTCTTCCGAATAGACTTCTCCTTTACCAAAAGGAATACCAAAACTTACTGGTTTATTCATTTTTTGAGGTACGTTCCCTACCCAATGCAATGGGACTATTATTTTTTTATGATTCTGAAAACCAACATCTATGTTTCTTCCCTCTCTATCTTGTTGTCCCCAATTATCTAAAACAACTTGAGCTGACATGCCAATTACAAAAATCAACGATAAAAGTAAATAAATACCAAATCTTTTTTTTCTCATACTCATCATGTTAATTAATTATTTATCTATGTAAAAATACAAATAGATATAAAAACCAAGAATAGCTAAAAAGGCAATACAAGATGCCAAAATATGGATTTTTGACCTTTTATATGGAATTTATTCTCTAAACGACCAATAGACATCACATAAAAAATAACGGCTATCTATCACAGACAACCGTTATCACATACTTCCTTCACTTTTGTTTAACTTTATATCATAGACAACCTATTGAAAACCATAAATTGATAAATTGCATGGAAAATCTTCCACCCATTCAAGAAAACAATCTAGCGAACTGCCTTCAACATAATACTGAACTCGCCTACAAACGGCTTTCCTGTATCTGTACGAAGTTGAGGAACCGATTCTTCAGCACGGCGTCCTTTCTCCGGACGACCGAATACTCCTGATAAAATATAAGTTCTTTCCGGGCACATTGCGTCATTCTCCATATAACCAGAATTCGAAACATGTATGGTTCCTTCAGATCCGGAACGTTCCATCCAGCGCATCGCTTTTATTCCCGTCACATCCGGACTTCCCGCAGTTCCTCCCCATACACCCAATATAGGAGCAGCTTGCTTATTAGGATAAGCATCATACGGGCCCAATCCCAACCAATGTACCTGATCAAGCCCGGATACAGACTGCATGGACATACCAACAATAGGCAACCAAGGTACAGCTACCTTAGTAAGAATCTGATAATAAACGTTCAAGCGTCCATCCACTCCTATTGAATAACGATAAGTCACTGTAAAACGATTCTCCTGATCCACCCTATAATCCACAGTAGTACGGATAACCGCATTGGTTGGCGTCTTCTCCACCTTCCATGCTGTTACCGATGACGTATAATGAGTAAGATCGACAGCCTTACGAAGATTTTCTTTACCAAATCCGGAAGTCTCACCTTGATTTAATTTACGCCAGATAGCCGGATACAAGTCTTTTATCAACTGCTTTCCCTTTAGTTCCGCAGACACCAATTGTCCATTCTTCGGACTAAACACATAGCGAACATCACCAGCCTCAATGGTAACCTGATCCGCCTCAGTAACCAAAAGTTCACGACAAACAGGAACAGATATCGGTTGTTCTGTCTGAGGGCAAAGTTCAACAGCCCTGCGAGTGATCTCTGTTCCTTTTTCATCTGTAAATATAAACCACACATAATAAGTTCTTCCCGGACGAACAGTCACTAGTTTTTCTACCGGCAATTTAAAGTCCGACACTGTATGAGGATAACCATACATGGAATCAGTGCCCGAATATAATACATTCTTATCTTCCCGTACAGACCAAGCCATCTTTACCGAACTAAGATTCGTAAAATCAAAATCATTCTGGATAGGAATACGTACCGAATCCTGACCGGGTACAAATGAAATTTTGTCCACAGCAGGGTAAACCGGAGCATAGACGGCCTTCGTCTCCCAATAGTCACGAGTGAAATTACGATAGGAATCCACAATACCATCCCAACCGGCTGTATTAATTCTTAAGTATTCATCTTCACTCAAATCTTTCTCTTTCTTTCGGACAGGAGTCTTAACCCCTTGATCCGCCCACATCCATACAGCTGCTCCGGCTCCGGCAGGATGTTTAGTTAATGCCTTCCAACGTGCTTCCAACCCTCCAAACGCATCATTGCCATAAGCATGTGTGTATTCAGTCGAAATAACAGGACGTCCGGAATGTCCGGCAAGCCGGTCATATTCCTGCGGGTTCCAATAATGAGGAGCAAGAATATCCACTTCTTTAGGAAGCCATTCTTCAGGACGCCAAGGCAACAGTACCGGACGAGTGGGATCAAGTGCCTTGACCAATTTTACAGAAACCATGTGCAGAGAGGTCAAAGGATCTTCGTTACCTATTGACCAATAAATAATAGACGGCTTGTTTATATCCCGGACAATCGTTTCATACGAACGTTGCAGAACCGCCCCCGAGAATGAAGGATCATACATCAAATCCCCGGCTCCCCCTAGCGTCACTTCATTACCCACATACATTCCCATTGAATCACATAGTTCAATAAACCCTTCGGCAGGTGTGTAATGTGAGAGACGAAGATAATTGATATTGGCAGCCTTCATCAGCGTGAGGTCCTCCAACCACTGTTTACGGGTAGTGGCACGACCTACATCCGGATGTTCATCATGCCTGTTCACCCCACGAAGTTTAACTGCTTGTCCATTAATTCTGAAGACTCCTCCATCAGTGGAAATCTGACGGAAACCAACACGTTCCATACGTGTATGTGTTACTGCCTCTTTTTCTAAAAGTTCCACTTTCAGGCTATACAAATAAGGAGTTTCGGCAGTCCACTGGTGCGGAGCCTCAACCGGCAAGCTCAAACAAATCTCCCGATCCGTCGAAACATGGGCAGGTATAGCCATTTGTCTTTGTGCCACCTCTTTGCCTTCTTTGTCAGTGAGTGTGAAACATAGCTTATAAGGCTCGCCGGGACTAGGATAATTTCCGGGCAATGTATTCTTATGCTTATCACTGATCATCACCCGTATGTCCAGATTCGCATCTTGAAACAAATGGTCAAAAGTTGTCTGCACCACCACATCATCAATCCATCGTTTAGCCGGCATAGCCTCCAAAGTTACATCTCTATAAATACCTCCCCAAGTCCAGTCATCACAAACATCAAACTTATACTCACGGGTGATCTGCCTTACCCTGACAGCCAGTTTGTTAGGCTCATCCACTTTCAGCTTATTCGTCACATCAAAAGCAAAAGAAGTATATCCGCAATCATGACGCCCCAGTTCGTTCCCGTTGAGCCAAACTTCAGCCGATGACCATACACCACCGAAATGCAACAAGATACGTTTGTCTTTCCAATCCTGAGGAATTGTAAACTCCCTCACATAAAATCCCTCACCGGCTTGATTATCCTTGAATCCTCGATAAACCGGTTCTTCATATCCCAACAAGGCCCAATTGGATGGAACAGGAGTTGACTTAAATTTGCTTTTAGCAAAATCAGACGTATAAAACCTTTCCAAACGGTCCGCCTCCTTTTGATTAGCGGCAAATGCAAATTGCCATGTACCGCTTAAATTAATCCGTTCCTGAGCCAACACCCCCAGGCTGCTCAATGACAGAAACGATGAAATAAAAATAGTACGTAAATTCATAAAGTAAACGCAGCAAGAAAAAGCAAGGTTGATGATAATACAGCAAAAATGCAGTCTATTAATCAGTTAGGTGTTTAACTCATAATACTGCATAAGCTGAAAAAGGAGGTCCGCTAAAAGCTGCGAAAGACTTCAGTTCCCATATCGTTACTGATATAACAGGAACAAGAAACGGCACAACGGGTTCTATTTCAGTAATTTACACAGTTTTTCATACCTGAGGACAACTCGCTTGATATTAACTTTGTAACGAACAAAAAAGTATGAAAACGAGTATGAGCAGATCGACCTTCAAAATCCTCTTCTACGTGAAGAAGGGCAGCGAGAGAGCCAACGGCTATCTCCCCCTGATGTGCCGTCTTACGGTGGACGGAGAAATCAAGCAGTTCAGCTGCAAGCTGGACGTGCCCCCGAAACTTTGGGACGTGAAAACGGCACGTGCCACGGGCAAGAGCGCCGAGGCGCAAAAAATTAACGCGGCGGTTGACCGGATACGCGTGGACGTGAACCGCCGTTACCAGGAACTGATGCAGTCCGACGGCTATGTCACCGCCGCCAGGCTGAGGGACGCCTGCCTCGGGCTGGGCGTGAAACGCGAGACGCTGCTGAAGCTCTTCGAGCAGCACAACGGGGAGTTCATCAAGAAAGTGGGACACAGCCGCGTGCAGGGGACATACAACCGCTACCGTACCATATACAGGCACCTTTGCGAGTTCGTCCCGAAAGTATACCGCCGTGACGACATCCCCCTGAAGGAACTCAACCTGACGTTCATCAACAACTTCGAGTATTTCCTGCGTACGGAGAAGAAATGCCGCACCAATACCGTATGGGGTTACATGATCGGGCTCAAGCACGTCATCTCCATCGCCCGCAACAGCGGCGCGCTTCCCTTCAACCCCTTCGCCGGATACATCAATTCCCCCGAGAGCGTTGACCGGGGCTACCTGACGGAGCGTGAGATACAGACGCTGATGGAGGCCCCGGTGAAAAGCGGGACCTGCGAACTGGTACGCGACCTCTTCATCTTCTCCGTGTTCACCGGACTGGCATACGCGGACGTGAAGGCGCTGACGACCGACCGGCTCCAGACCTTCTTCGACGGCAACCTTTGGATCATCACCCGCCGTCGCAAGACGAACACCGAGTCCAACATCCGCCTGCTGGACGTGCCCAAGCGCATCATAGAGAAGTATAAGGGGCTGTCCAAGGACGACCATGTATTTCCGGTACCGAGCAACGGCAGATGCAACACTATATTGAAGGAACTTGGCAGGCAGTGCGGTTTCAAGATACGGCTGACCTATCATGTGGCCCGGCATACGAACGCCACCACCGTGCTGCTCTCGCACGGTGTACCCATCGAGACCGTAAGCCGTCTTTTGGGGCATACGGATTTGAAAACCACCCAGATATATGCCCGGATAACCAACCAGAAGATCAGCAGCGACATGGAAATCCTGTCCCACAAGCTGGAAAAGATGGAGAAGGAGATATGCGATGCCATCTGAGGAAATGGTATTTACGAAACGGACGATTTTTCCCCTTCCTCATCAAAGTTCGTCCGTCCCTGCGGGACTCCGCGTTTTCCCTCCGGTTTCCGGCAGAAAATTTCCGTACGGCGAAATTTTCTGCCGGAAAAACGCTCCGAAAGCGCAGGGACGGACGTAAGAGGGATTCAGAAGGCGAAAACTGCGACCGACGTAGTGCATGTGCGACAAGGAAAAGAACTGTCCGGGAGCCCCTTTTCATGCCGTACCCCGGCATGAGACCGTTTTTCTCTCCGGCTGTGGTGAAGGCTCTCCTGCTCCCTCTGCATTGCATATGCGGGTTGTTTTGCCCATATCCACGTCCGCCGGTATTGCCTGCCCTTTCCTTGAGAAAAACGGCTTACCGCAACGGGTGGCGTGACACGGACTTTTCCGGATATGGAGGAACATTCCGGAAAAAAGAGTGGAAGACGGGCTATTATTTGGCTGTATAACAACAAAGTTGTATTTTTGCAAAAAATGTGCGACAAGAAGTCGTACAAGTAATTGTTCAGCATGATGTCTGAACCTGTTGTTCCGTCAATAGTAGCCTAAAGAGGCGTGCTTTACGAGCAATTGTTTGGTGCGAAGCCCTCTTGACAAGATGGTTCTATGCAGAAATATCCAAAGTATAGGCTGTTAGGCTGACCGATATGAGTAACGGATGTGAACCGCTGCACCATCGTAACAAAAAAAATAGCTTACGGATATTTACAAGCTATAGCCAAAATGGCGGGCAGTCAGGATAGTCCTCTGTTTTTCAGGACTACACGGATGTGGTACTGCCGGTGGATAGGCGGACTCTAAGTCGGTCGTCAGTTACTTGTACGGAACTTGGTAAGCCCGTATATCTCCTGCCTATATATAGCAGGTAAGCCAATCGCAAGAGAAGCCGAACGGGATGCGGGTAAAGGATTGTGGAGAAAGCGAACGCTTCCGTGTAATGCGGAGGATAGAGGTTTGAACGTCACCTCATGCGAAAGCAGGCAGACTTCCGCAGGGTAATTCTTTGTGAAACGATTGTAGAACTTTAATGAAATGAAGAAACGGCAAAGGAGCGAGGCGAAAGCCGAGTGTGCATCTTCAGCCAAGCGCAACACGGGATGGAAAGATATAGACTTTACCAAATGTGAACGCAAGGTCAGAAAGCTGCAAGTCCGAATAGCAAAGGCTCAGAAAGAAAAGAGGTACAACAAGGTGAAAGCCTTGCAGCACCTCCTTGTCACTTCATTCGAAGCCAAGGCATTGGCGGTAAGGAAAGTGACCTCCAATAAAGGTAAACGCACGACAGGGGTTGACCGCATAAAGTGGGACACCGATGCTAGGAAAATAGAAGCTATACGTTCTTTGACACGGAGAGGATATAAAGCCCTCCCATTGAAAAGGGTCAACATACCCAAGGCGAACGGCAAGACAAGACCGCTGGGAATACCGACCATGAAGGACAGAGCCATGCAGGCACTGTATCTTATGGCTTTGGAACCCATAACGGAAAGTGAAGCGGATGCGAACTCATATGGATTCAGAAAGTTCAGGAGTACGGCAGATGCAATAGATGCACTCCACAGATGGCTAAGCAGGGACTGCTCTCCCGAATGGATTTTAGAAGGAGACATAAAAGGATGCTTCGACCATATCAGCCATGAATGGCTTCTCGATAACGTACGAATCGACAGACAGATACTAAGAAAATGGCTGAAAAGTGGAGTTGTATTCAACAGACTGATTCAACCGACTCTAGAAGGCACACCGCAGGGGGGTATCATTTCACCGACGCTTGCCAATGCAACTCTTGACGGCATGGAAAGGATGCTCAAAGAGAAGTACAAAGCAAGCTATGTCAATGGAAAATTGTACTGCCCCAAGGTCAATCTCGTAAGATATGCGGATGATTTCATTGTCACTGCCGACAAAAGGGAGGTATTACTTGAAATAAAGGAAATGTTGACAGCCTTTCTAAAGGAAAGAGGACTTACCCTATCCGAAGAAAAGACACTGATAACACATATCAGCGACGGATTTGACTTTTTAGGCTTCAATGTTCGGAAGTACAACGGAACATTGTTAATCAAGCCGTCAAGGAAAAGTCAGAAACGTTTCACTGACAAGCTGCATGAGGTTGTGCTGACCAAAGGCAAGGCACTATCCCAGCAGAAACTGATGGAAAGACTCAATCCAATAATAAGAGGATGGGGAAACTACTACAGCCATGTGGTATCAAAGGAGGTGTTCTGCCGATGTGACCATATCTTAATAAATCAACTGAAAAGATGGTCATATCGCAGACATACCAACAAGTCAAGGGAATGGATAAGGAAGAAGTATTTTATCCATGATGGTGGCAGAAATTGGATTTTCGGCTTTGAATATGTATGTGGAGGAATAAAAGATAGATTCACCCTACATAAACTGGCCGATATTCCAATCAAGCGACACATAAAGATAAAGTGCGAAGCCAATCCGTTTGACCCATTATGGGATGAATACTTCGAAAGACGGAAACTCAAGAGTGCCCGTCAGCGTGCGTAAAGAAAACTTTGTCGGAAACAAGTCATCACTAGATGATTATGAGCCGATTTAATTTTGTGAGAATTAAATTTAGAATTATCGGAGCTGTATGCGGTGAAAGTCGCACGTACAGTTCTTAATGGGGAAAGCGGCAGCAATGCCGCCGACCTACAAAACAATATCATGGCTATAACTATCAAGAACATTCCGGTTTTGGAGGGCGCTACGGCGGAAGATTTCGTACGCAGTGCAGACAAGAACGCCGCAAAGGTAACACCCCGGTTATCAGTGGAGGCAAAGAAACGGTTGCGAAAAGTATTGGAGAAATCCCGTTCATTCCGGTTCAATTAACAGCAATGGACGGTATTTCTTTATATGATGATTGTGTCATGCTTGCCTATAACAAGGAAGTACGGAGAAATTGCCTTCCTTTCACTTGTGGCGAGAATGACCTTGATGATTTTTTTCTCAATGATGCCGATCTGTATGCGGATGAACTCCTTGGGAAAACATATTGTTGGGTGACGACTGAAATCCCGCATCGTATTGTGGCCTTGTTTACCTTGTCCAATGACAGTATCAAGACCAGATTAATATCCCCTAATGATAAAAACAGGCTGCAACGCAATATTGTAAATCCTAAACGTGGACGCAGCTATCCGGCCGTACTGATAGGAAGACTGGGGGTCAACCTGGAATATCAGGGTACATCAAGCCACGTAGGACGGCAACTGATGGCTTTCATAAAAGACTGGTTCCGTCATGAGGACAACAAGACAGGATGCCGTTTTATCGTGGTGGATGCATACAATGAGGAAAAGATTCTCAGGTATTATGAAAGAAACGGTTTCGTTCCACTCTATAAGACAGACGTGATAGAAAAGCAATATTATGATATTCCGCAAGATGAACCTTTGAAAACCCGCTTGCTGTATTTTGATTTGAAAAAGGACTGACATAATAATATATCAGTAAAATCCTTTGGGGTGACAACGGGTTCCCAAGACGGGCTGCCGCTACGATTGCCTGCCATATGGCACCGGCCGTTTTCTTGATGGCGGGCGGTGGATTTCATGGGCAGCCAATCCGAAATGACAAGTAATGCCGCACCTGTGGCATAATAGAGCATTATTTTGAAGGCGGAGACTTTGTCCGGTTCTTCTTTTTCCAAGGTTTTCCGGCGGATGTCTTCAAGTTTTCCACACTTATTTTAGAATAGTTCGCATTATCAGCCGGTTGCAAGTTTCAGTCTGTCATTCCGATGCTCTTTATCGCATCGTAGCATGTCGTTGATATATTCCAAATACTTATCCATGAATAGGCGACTTATAATTTTGTCTCAGGCAAATATCGAGACACACTCCCGAATGAGGTCTTCCATGATTTTAAAAGACTCTGTATTCCGGAAGGAACAACGTACACATACAATTTCTCCGGAACACCTCCCTGTAATCCTCCCCAAAATCAACACGCCGTATAAACCGCATGAAAGCCCGGACACGCTTCCTGTTTCCAATCCCATTTCCGCACCTTCCGCAATATCACGTATTGCCGTTCTCATTCCACATCCTTGAATATTTCTCCAAGCATGCCGAAGACAGAAAAGCTGCATGGTATTTTAGATTCTCACCGGACAGACAATAGATAGAAGGAAGTAATCCGTCATCCTCATTTCTTGCGGCAAAAATAGTTGTTTTTCAGGCCGGTCCCGCAAGGCGGCCCTGCGGGCTGGTTGCTCGTGAAAAAATCTTCCTCACGCTTTGCGTGAGCGTATTTTTTCACGGCAAGCCTTGCCGGAGACCGCCGAAAAACAAACTGGAGGAAGCACAAGAAATAAGAATGCCTACCCGTGTAGGCCATGTATAACTCAAAAAAATATAAGGCTATGGCAGACAAGAGCGCAGAAAAGGAAAGACTGTTCAACGAGTGGTTCACAAAATCCTATGACAGATTGAGAGGGACGTTACGCCGGTACGGAATGCTGGACGAGGACAATTTCCATGACACCTACCTTTTCGTAAGAAGGCAGGTGCTGGTTCCCGGAAAGGACATAACGGACTATGACGCGTATTTCATCGGATGCTACAAAAAGGCGGCCCTGGTAAAGATTAAAAGGGAGAACCGGTATGCACACCCTGAAGATGATTTCTTCCTCCGATGTGGCGAGGAGGCAAAATTCCTTTCCGAGGACGACCTGAACGGGTGCGAGAGGCTGGTTAAGGACATACTGCGTTTCGTAAGGCAGAAGTTCTCCTACGAGGAGTACCGGATGTTCATGCTCAGGTTCTATGAGGCGCAGTTCTCGTTCAAGGCGCTGGCGGAATGCATGGGTATCTCGGCATCGGCCATATCGCAGAAAGTATGCAGGATAGTGGACGCAGTACGTACCCACAGCGGTTTCGCATGGAGAAGCCGGATGCTGGCGGTGGAAAGCTTCATGTATTGAAAAAATTGTTTAACGGAAAAGTAAGAAAGTTATGGCACTGATAGTATACAACAGGGAAAACTCCCGTCCGCAGGAAGTCACATACAAGGGTAAGCGGACCATCAACCTTGACAGCAGGGGGACTGTCTATCTGTCAAAGACGATGTCAATCGAATTAGGAATCCTCGGCGGCGGACGGGTGAACTTCGCCCACGACGACGAGACGGGTGACTGGTATATCTGCCGGGCCGACGACAGCGAGGGGTTCATCGTCTGGAAGGACAAAAGATGCGCAAGGTTCTCGGCGGGGTTTATCGTGCAGAGGCTCATGCGGCAGGCGAAGGTGGAGAGGAAGAGCGTGCAGTTCATGATGGCGAGGATGCCGGTAGAGATTGGCGGAGTGGCCTATTACAAGATACTGCTCTCGAACCCGATACTGAGATAAAGGCATGGGCCGGAGGAGTCCGGCTGTATATGACATGACGGAGACAGGCGCATCCGACGGGACAAAAGCCCGGAGGATGTGCCTGTTTTTATGTGCCGTCATGTTTACACACGGACATGCGGTTGTCACCGGCCGGCATAAGGTCACTCCGAAAAGACCGGGAAACGGCATTGCCGGAGGATAATGATACCGGTACGGAATGTGCCGCCATTATGGGAATGGATCGTTCCACCGGTACACGAACGACCCGCCCCAATTTCAGAATAACATAATGACATAATAAAATAAGGGTCTTTTTTTATAATGGAATCCCCGTATCTTATTGCCATACCGGAAAAATGTTTCCATGTCCCGCCATGTTATGCCAATGTTGTCACCGGATCATAATTCATAAAGAGAAATACTCTGTGTATAAATACTTTATGAGCAAATTAAAGTCGTTCATCCGATGGAAAGAAAACGAAGGGGCAATCGGTATGACAACCGACCGCCCCTTCATTCACGATCCCGTACGGAACATTTCTAAAGTTCCTCCGGCCTGGTTCTCGCCTCCCGGTAGCAGCCGTCAAGCAATTTCTCGATATCGGAAGAACGGTACAGTATCTTACCGCCCAGCCGGGTGAAGGCAAGCAGGCCGCTGTCACGGTACTGTTGCAGGCTGCGGCGGCTCACTTTCAGCTTTTCAGCCAGTTCGCGGTCCGTATAGAAGTTCTCGCCCGCCATCGCCGGTGACCTGCCGGCAAAGAGACGCTCCATGGAAACGGAGAGACGTTCGACGGTGGAGAAGAACTCTCTTATATGCTCGCTGCTCTCACGGGTGAGCAAACGGTTATCGGTATTCATCATAAATCTCATCTGTTTGTTGGTTTGACATTTACTTTTTCAGTTTCTCATATATCGGCCCCACCCCATGACATGGAGGGTATGGGGGCATCCCTCCGACATGAACCGGCACTCTTTCGTACCGATACGGATATGGCATCCCTCCCCGTCCCCGTCTATCCTGTAGAGCGAGAAGCTTCCCCGCCCGTACTCCGCGTCACGGCTGTAGGCCAGCAGGCGGTAGTCCCCGCTGGAATCCCTGAAGATGTAGAAATCGGGACTGCCGTCCAGACTTTCCCAGCCGCCTGCCAGACTGCCGGGAGAAAGTATCATCCTTTCGTTTCCCATGGCTTTTCAAATTGATTTTCCCATGCTTTCAGCCCGCTTGCGGCGCTCCTCCACTATCCGGATGATGCTTTCCACGTCCCCGGGCTTGTAATAAGTCTTATGGCAGATCTGTGTATATGCCAGCGTGCCGTTGTCACGCAGGGTCTGCAGGGTTCTCGGGCTGACCTTCAGTAGCAGGCACACCTCCTGGTTGTCCAGCCATTTCTTCTCTTCCATGTCACCGTACAGCCGGCAAAGGGTGTCCAGCCGGTCCGCGAACGTCCGGAAGGCCGAGAGCATCGCCTCGAAGGTCCTTGCTTCAATGTTCACTATTTCCATAATTAATGTAATTTCAGGTTTGACATCTGTTTCATTCTCTTTTCGGATCCGGATTCCGTGCCGCAATTTAGTGAATTCCGGCGGAACATCCTGAATTTCAAGACAGGATGACTACCTTTGACACCATATGCGTACTTGTTTCATCCGCAAAGTAAATGATTGTTCCCGGATATGGTTCCGGCCCTTCATCAGATGTCATTATATGTCATCAGATGTCATGGAAGTCTGATTTTAACATTCATTTGCTTTTAGTAAACAGACGTTCAGATCCGTTCCCGAAGAGTGGAAAATTTCCGGTGCGTATATTTGTGAAGTCATCACCGTCAGACTGATCCAACAATATGAATAACGCGGCAAACCCCGCCAATCGGACCCGTCCGTTTCACACCGTCTGTTATTATCGTTTTATTTGCTTCCGACAACCGGGCAAACGGGTAGACCGTGCCCACAGTATCAACCATCTAAAATCCATGTACAATGAAAAGTGAACCGACTGAAAAACCGAGAAGAAAGAAAACGGCGGTATCCGAAACCGCAGACAGAAAGAACGGCCGTAGTCCCGAGCCCGGCCACGACGAGTGGTGGGAAAGACTCATGATGGAACCCGGTCTGGGGGAATCCACCGGTATGGATGCGGAACCGGTGATTCCATCCGGGACTGATGCGGAGGAGGTGTCCGGGGAGGCGGGAAGAAAGGACACCCCGCCGGAACCGGAAGACCCCGTGAGAAGAAGGACGAGCGGCAGGCAGCGCAGGGCCTCGCTGGAGGAGTACCGGGAAACGTACCTCACCGTCCCGAAGATCAGGAACCGCAAGACGGTGTTCGTCAGTGAGGATGTGAGGGACGAACTGGACGCCGTCGTCCGCAGGCTCGGCGGGCGTGGCATGAGCGTTTCCGGACTGCTGGAGAACCTTGCCAGGGAGCATCTTGCCGCCTACCGTGGGGACATCGAGCAGTGGAGAAAAATCTGACAGCCTGTTACCGGGCGTGGAGTATACCCGATGTATGCACCGTTCCCTGTATACCCGCTTCAATGTGGAAAATGCGGGGGGATTTTTCTGTGGGGGGAGCAAGGTTATGTTTCCGGATTCCCGAAAACCCTTGCTCCCCCGCGCCCGGCGGTTGCAGGGAGGGCAAATCCGCTCCCGCCGGTCGCAGATTTTGGAATGAAAGAAGTACGGACGAAAAAGAAAAAACATATGACAACGGATATGAATGGGATGAAGAAAAAACGCGGCCGTCCGGCACTGGGCAGGACGCGGAAGCTGACCAGGGGAGTGACAGTGAAGTTCTCCCCCGTCAGCTACGAGGCTCTCAGGTTCAGGGCAGGGAAGTCCGGCCGGAGTCTGGCGGTCTATATCAGGGAGGCGGCACTGGCGGCCACCGTGACGGCAAGGCATACGCCTGAAGAGAACGCGCTGCTGCGCAGCCTGGCGGGAATGGCGAACAACCTGAACCGGCTGACAAAGCTCTCGCACCAGGCAGGCTTTTACAGGACAAGGCTGCTGATAGAGGAGCTGCTGGGAAGGCTGAAGCGGATCATGGATGATTACAGGCCTAAAGGAGGATAGCCTCATGATAGGGAAGATCAAAAAAGGACGCTCGTTCGGCGGCTGTATACGCTATGTGACACAGAAGGACGACGCGAAAATCATCGTTTCGGAAGGTGTGCTGCTGGGAACGGCAGAAGAGATGGCGCGAAGTTTCCGGTGGCAATGCCTGCTGAATCCGGACGTGACGAAACCGGTGGGACACATCGCGCTCAGCTTCAAGCCGGAGGACGCACCGAGGCTGACCGACGCGTTCATGGCAAGTCTGGCGGAGGCATACCTGGAGCTGATGGGGATACGGAACACGCAGTTCATCGTGGTGAGGCATCACGGGACGGGCAACCCGCACTGCCACATCGTCTTCAACCGGGTGGACTTCGACGGGAAGGTGATTTCCGACAGCAACGATTTCAGGCGCAACGAGAGGGTGACGAAAATGCTCAAGGAGAAGTATTCGCTCACCTATTCCGAAGGCAAACAGGCCGTTAAAACGGAAAAACTGCACGCTTCCGAAAGGGTGAAATACGAGATATACCGTGCGGTCAAGGAAGCTTTGAGGAGTGCAGATACATGGAAGGAATTTCAAAATAGGCTCTTAAAAATGGGCGTGGAAATGGAATTCAAGTACAAGGGAAACACTAATGAAGTGCAGGGAATCCGCTTTATCAAGGACGGTCTGTCATTCAAGGGGAGTGGGATTGACCGCAGTTTCAGCTGGTCAAGGCTGGATGCGGCATTGGACCATAACCATGTCACGTCCCTGGAAAATGACGTTTCCCAAAAGCAACCATGCCATGAACAAAGTCATGGTCCTGTTATTGATAACCTGGTCGAAGTCACCGGTACGGGCGGCGTGTTCATGCCGTCGGTGGCACCGACGGAGGACGAGAAAGAGGCGGAACGCCTGCGGAGAAAGAAGAAGCGCAGGAAAGGAAGGAGTTTGTAAACTAGTATGTATAACGAAAAAACTTTGAAAGATGAAACAGGAAAACTATCTGGAAGGCATCTACGGATGCCTTGAAAGGATCGAGAAGAAAGTGGAGATATTGTCATCCGCCCCGGTAGATAAAAATAACGCGGTAACGGGCGGTGAGACCGGAATTGCCATGTTACGGGAAATCAGGGACGGGCTTGAACGGGATTTGAACGGAATCCGGAAATCGTTCAGCCAATATGCCGGAACGCTCCTCGCCGTCAGCAAAAGCATGCAGGACGTGTCCGGCAGGAACCCGTTGCCGGACAGGACCGCTGAAATCCTGGCCGGGATAAGAAAAACCGGGGAGCAGACCTCGGAGGAGATCAAGGCCCTGCTGAAGACAGCCGGTGACAATGCAAAGATCCGCAACGAGCACCGCCATACTGTCAGCATCGAGTCCAAAGGTATACTTTGGACTTTCACCGGGATGTTCGCGATGGTCACCGTCCTGGCAGTCGCCCTCCATGCGGCCAGACAGCCGGACTACGACCGTGCCGACAACGACCTGAAGTACCGCTACATCAGGATGAAGGGCGAAGCATCGCCTGAAAATATCTCCGGACTGGAAAATATTTTCGGATTCAACCGTGACAACGGCAAGATAAACCAAATGCGCAAGGATGTGGAAGCCTACGAGGAAGCGGTACACGAGCGGGCCGCCCTTATCGAGCAGGCACGGTTAAAGGAGCGTGCGGCAAGGGAGCTGGGAAACAAGGCCGACTCGATCAGGGGCAGAAATTCAAAAAGGCGGAGATGATATGGCAAGGGTGAAAGTCAAATTCCGATCGTCGGCAGCCGATGGCTGACAAGGAACGGTATTTTACCGGATGGTACATAACCGCATGGCTCGCCAGCAAAAGACGGGCTACCACCTTTTGATAATTTTGCATTCTGTATAATTTTAAATCAGAGAGTTTATGGCTACAGTAAAAATTAAATTCAGACCTTCTTCTGTGGACGGCAGAGAGGGTACGGTTTATTATCAAGTGATTCACGGACGTGTGGCAAGGCAGATCAACACCTCTTGCAAGCTGTTTCCTGCCGAATGGAGCAAGCGGCATTCCCGGATTGTCATCGCGTCATCCGATGAGGACAGACGACAATATCTATTGCTATTGGATAAAAAAATAGCGGAAGATACCGACCGTCTGGAGAATGTCATCACAGCTCTGGAACGGAAGGGAGGTACTTTCACCGCCGATGATGTAACCTCTGCCTTTTACGATGGACATTGCGGGCTGTCTTTTTCCGTATTTATGCGGGAGGTCACCAACGGTCTGAAACGCCTGGGCAAGATACGGACAAGCGAGACCTACACCTCTACCCTTAACAGTTTCATGCGTTTCATGGAGGGAAGAGACATACCGCCCTGTGATATGGATTCCGACCTGATGATCGCATACGAGGCGTGGCTGAAATCAGGCGGGGTTTCCATGAACACCATCTCTTTTTACATGCGCAACCTGCGGGCGGTATATAACCGTGCCGTGGAGAAAGAACTCGTTATCCAGCGTTTCCCCTTCAGACATGTCTATACGGGAGTCGAGAGAACGACGAAGCGGGCCGTTCCCCTGCGTGCGATAAAACAGCTCATGACATTGGACCTGTCACTTCATCCGGCCAAGAGGTTTGCAAGGGACATGCTGCTTCTCAGTTTTTACACAAGGGGGATGTCCATGATCGATATGGTGTTCCTGAAAAAGAAGGATCTCAACAACGGCATCCTCTCATACCGGCGGAAAAAAACCGGTCAACAACTTTTTGTAAAATGGGAACCGTGCATGCAGGAGATCGTGGACCGTTACAATATTCCCGGCTCCCCGTACCTTCTTCCCATTATCGCCAGACCGGGCATGGACGAGAGAAAGCAATATATCAACGCATCCCATCGTATCAACAGATATTTGAAAGCTATCGGAAAAGAACTGGGCTTGTCCGTCCCCCTGACCCATTACGTCGCCCGTCATTCCTGGGCCAGTGCGGCCCGGAGTAAGAATATTCCGATTTCCGTAATCAGCGAAGGTATGGGACATGATTCGGAAAACACAACGAGGATCTATCTGACCACATTGGACACTGCCACCATTGATAAGGCGAACAGATTGATTTTAAATTCCTTATGCAGGGAATAACAAACATATCGAGCGGACAGACGCTTTCTTTTCGAGAGAAGTGAAAAAAGAATTTCCTGAATAAGGAATACTTGTTCAAGGAATAATCTTGGATGTAAGAATATTCAGGGATGATAAAATGTTAAGCAAAAATTATGATCTCTTCGTAAGAGATGAATAACCGGATGCAAAATTACGAAAAATATTGAGAATAACCACAAAATGAGTAAAAAAATAACAATGGGACACGAGCCGATCCTTAAAACCGCAAAACGGATTGTTGAGCGAACTGCTTTTTAGAAGAAGGCAAAGTATTTATTATCAGACTGTTTTATTCATATATGTCGCATTGTTCATCTCTTACGAAGAGAAGTGCAACAGAAGCAGGTGCAAACGCACCTGAAAATCCGCCAGATATAATGGCAAACAGACGCAGATTTCTGATCGGGAATGAAGCAATGGAACAAGAACAGGGAGAAATCCCGAACTTTTACGAACTGTATTTATAACTGCCTGATTGATAGAAATATTCACAATCTTGCAGGATTGATAAATATGTCCTGAAGCGAAATGGCGGCATTTACAAGGATCGAAAAAGGAATGAGGTGGTACGTAATGCGCGACTTGAAAAGGGCAAACGCCAAAGTACCCGCTTATAAGCTGCTGGAAGAAATGAAGATGGAGGTCTTCGTTCCTATGAAATGGCACTTGGTCACCCGCAAGGGAATGCGTATCCGTGAGGAAGTGCCCTTCATACAGGACTTGCTCTTCGTGCATGAAACACAAAACAACCTTGACGCCGTCGTGGAAAAGATACCTACCCTCCAGTACCGCTGGCTGCGTGGCACGTGGCGCGAGCCGATGACGGTGGCTGATACGGACATGGAACGTTTCATCCGTGCCGTGGATGCCACTGAATCCCCCAGGTATTACCTGCCGGAAGAAATTACCCCAACCATGTACGGGCGTAAGATCCGCATTGAGGGCGGACCGCTCAGCGGATACGAGGGAAGGCTGCTCACGACACGGGGCTCCAAGGTCAAACGCCTGCTCGTCGAACTGGAAGGATTTCTTGCCGTAGGAGTGGAGGTTGATCCCGAGTATATACAACTTATCTGACAGAACTGCCTGTGGCTTTCATTTCCAATTTTTCCGCTCCTTCTTTATTTGAAACGGTCGATTCTATTCAAGCAGCCGTATGTTGATAGTTAAAACCAATTGGATTTGATAATGTTTTTTGTGAAATATTTACTTATTTAATATAATATATTATACAATAATTTAATACTAACAGAAAAGTGTGGAAACGGCATTGACTTTTTGGGCACTCTTTGAAACTTGCAAAATGTAGGACTTAACGTGGAGGAATATGTCTCAACTACAATGAAGCAGCTGATGTCCGGCAACAAGGAATATGACGCTCACTTGTTATCTCCATGATTGTTGACGCATAATCTTACTAAAATTAACATCAATGACATATCTTCCTAAATTTAAATAAGACAGAGTAATTTGAGCAATTATAATTTATATAATTTACAAGAAGTAATACATACAATGACCATAGCAGTAGACTTTGACGGTACTATTGTTGAGCACAAGTATCCGGCAATCGGCAGGGAGTTGCCGTTTGCCATTGAGACATTGAAAAAATTGCGTGACGAACATCACAGGTTGATTCTATGGACAGTGCGTGAAGGGCGTCTGCTTGACGAGGCTCTTGCCTTTTGCCGTGATCGCGGTCTTGAATTTTATGCCGTGAACCGCGACTATCCGGAGGAGGAGAAAGGGCGTAACAATCATTACTCACGCAAGCTCAAAGCCGATCTTTTTATAGATGACCGCAACTTGGGAGGCCTTCCCGATTGGGGTACTATTTATGGAATGATTCATGACGGAACCACTTTTTCGGATTTGATACGTAGTGCCGGTGAATCTCCTGTTTCGGAGAATCACGGCAGAGGTCTTTTCTCGCGCCTGTTTGGCAGATGATTGAATAATAAATGAAAAAACTGATATGAAGACTTTAAAGAAACTATTATTGTTTGTTGTGGCGTCCGCCTTGTTGGCAGGCTGCACCTCCTATAAAAATGTACCTTACATGCAGAATCCCGAGGTCGTGAACAGTTACAGGGAAGATCTTCCCCTTTATGATGCAAAGATTATGCCGAAAGATCTGCTGAGTATAACTGTGAACACGAGTGACCCTCAGGCTGCCGCTCCTTTTAACCTGACGGTACAGACTCCTCTGAATGCAGCCCTGACCAATATTAATACTACCACACAACCCACTCTCCAGCAATACCTGGTAAATAACAAGGGTGAGATAGATTTCCCCGTTATCGGTCGTCTGAAGGTAGGCGGCCTTACGAAAAACGAGGCGGAAGATTTGATCCGTGAGCAATTGCAGCCCTATCTGAAAGAGAGTCCTATCGTTACAGTCCGTATGGCAAATTACAAAATTTCGGTATTGGGAGAGGTGAACCGTCCGGGTACTTTTACCGTAGGAAATGAAAAGGTAAATATCCTTGAAGCCCTTGCCATGGCGGGAGATATGACTGTTTATGGCGTCCGTGACAATGTGAAACTGATTCGTGAAGATGCAAAAGGCAAGCGTGAGATTATCAATTTGAATCTTAATAATGCAGAGCTGGTTGTATCTCCCTATTACTACCTGCGCCAGAACGATATCATCTATGTAACGCCCAATAAGACAAAAGCCAAGAACTCGGACATTGGCAGCAGCACCAGCATATGGATCAGTGCTACATCCATTTTGGTATCTCTTGCAAGCCTTCTGGCAACCATCTTGAAATAAAACTCATAAATATAATTGTTGATTACAAACTGTTGATATGACTGACGAACAGAAGAACACCCCTTCGGGTACCGAGCAACGTGAGGAGAACGTTGATCTTTATGCCTTGTTTTTTAAATACTTTGCCTATTGGCCGTGGTTTGTAGCCAGTGTGCTGGTTTGTATTATATCTGCTTTCATCTATCTCCGTTATCAAGCTCCTGTCTATAATGTTGATGCGGCCGTACTCATCAAAGAAGGTGACAAGAAAGGTGGAAGCAGTAATAATCCTATGGGAGCCCTTCAGGATCTGGGTATGTTCTCCATGACTAACAATTTTGACAATGAGGTGGAAATCCTGAAGTCAAGAACCTTGATTAAAAAGGTGGTGAATCATTTGAATTTGTATATTTCAGTGGCCGAGGAACGTATGTTCGGCTATAACACTCCTTTATATAAGTCCACTCCGGTAAAAGTTTATATGACTCCTGAAGAGGCAGACAATCTGGAAGAAGGAGCCAAGCTTCATCTAAAATACACCATGAATGGAAAATTGGATGTAAAAGTGGAATATATGTTTGACGAGGAGAAGCAGGAGACTGAGGTAAGTTTTGACAGTATTCCGGCTGTTTTCCCCACTCCAGTAGGAGTTTTCAGTTTTACAAAGAACGACTCGGTCCCACCTTTGGAAGAAGATATGAATCTGGTGGCATACGTTAATTCTCCTACAGATGTGACGGAAAGTTATGTAGAGAATTTGTCAGTGGAACCCACTTCGAAGACTACCACAATTGCTGCCATCAGCTTGCAGAATACGGTAAAGCAGCGCGGTATCGATTTCATCAATTGTTTGGTTGACTTTTATAATCTGGACGCGAATGACGAGAAGAATGAAGTGGCTCAAAAATCCGCAGAGTTTATAGACGAGCGTATTGGCATTATCAATCGGGAGTTAGGTACTGCCGAAACGGAACTTGCCGATTTCAAGCAACGCTCCGGATTGACCGATTTGACCAGCGATGCCCGTCTGGCTTTGGAAGAGAGTTCGAAATATGAACAGCAGCTGACCGAGAATGCCACCCAGTTGAGACTGGTGGAGTCCTTGCGTAACTATGTGAACAATCCGAAGAATGCAAACGAGGTGATTCCCGCCAATGTAGGGTTGCAGGACCAGAATTTGGGTTCTATCATCAACCAATATAACACGATGCTGATCGAACGCAAGCGTTTGCTCCGTACCTCTTCCGAAAACAATCCTGCGGTAATCAATATCAATACGGGCATCGAGTCCATGCGGCACAATGTGCAGACTACCGTGAACAGTGTACTGAGAGGGTTGCAGATAGCGCAGTCCAACCTTGAACGTCAGGCACGGAAGTTTGAAGGCAGGATCAGCAGTGCGCCGCAGCAGGAGAAAGAATTTCTTACTATCTCCCGTCAGCAGGAAATCAAGGCGACCCTTTACATTATGTTGCTTCAGAAGCGTGAAGAAAACGCAATAACCCTGGCATCCACTGCTAATAACGGACGTATCATCAAAGCTGCTCTTCCTAGTAAAAAGCCGGTTTCTCCTAAGAAGATGCTTGTTATGCTGACTGCTCTTGTATTGGGTATGGGTATTCCTGTAGGTTTCATTTATTTGAAGGATTTATTAAAATATAAGATAGAGAATGCCGAGGATGTGGAGAAGATAACGGATGTTCCTATTTTGGGTGAGCTTCCTTTAAGTAAGAAGCCCGAAAAAGGTGCCATTGTGGTTCAGGAGAATCAGAATGGTATGATGGAGGAGGCTTTTCGTGGTCTGCGTACCAATATGTTGTTCATGCTTGGTGCCAGTCAGAAAGTGGTGCTTTTTACATCCACACAGCCGGGTGAAGGTAAGTCTTTTATTGCTGGAAATACGGCAGTCAGTCTGGCCTATATGGGTAAGAAAGTTGTTATTGTGGGTTTGGATATCCGCAAGCCGGGGCTGAATAAGGTCTTTAATCTGTCCCATCGCACGGAAGGTATTACCAATTATCTGGCTGACCCCGAGCATACCAATCTTTTTGATATGATACAACATTCGGATGTAAGTCCTAATCTTGATATTCTTCCGGGTGGTCCTATTCCTCCCAATCCTACAGAGTTGATGGCGCGTACGGTACTGGAAGATGCAATAGAGAAATTGAAAGAGCGTTACGATTACATTATTCTTGATACGGCTCCTATTGCTATTGTGACCGATACTGCTATTGCCAGTCGTGTGGCTGATATGTGCGTGTATGTGTGTCGTGCAGATGTAACTCCGAAGTTGGGGTATCAGTATATTAATGTGCTGCGGGATCAGAAGAAATTCGATAAATTGGCTACGGTTATTAATAGTATTGATTTGAATTCAAGAAAGAGTGGCTATGGGTATGGTCATAAGTATGGCTATGGATATGGGCACAAATATGGTTATGGCTATGGATATGGTATGAAAAAATAACAGGAGATCACTTTTATAATGTGATCTGATAATAACAACCTACCATGAAAGACAAATTAGCATCCTACAACCACTTGATCGAGACCTTTGTGATTGTCACCGAGACCTTTCTTTGCGGTCTGCTATTCCTGCTTTTCAGCAAGCTGTCCAATGAGATGCAGTGGGATAGCCTGCAGGTTGGTGGAACCACCGTTCTGCAAGTCATGCTTACACTGATGTTATGTTACGCCCTTTGCGCCATCCATTCAGGAGTAGTGCTTCACCGGAGGAAAGTGCATTCCCTTCAGATATGGAAACGTGTGTTCGAGAATATGTTCCTGTTTGTCCTCCTGGGCGGTCTGGTCCTTTCTGTAGGAAACTATGCGGATATAGCCTCCCTGTTCATGCTGGAATACCTTTTTCTCCTGTTTCTGTGTCTTGTTTCGTTCCGTTTCACTCTTCGTCTTCTCATCAGGCTTTACCGTATGAGCAAGAAACATACGCGTTTTGTAGTACTGGTAGGAAGTACGGACAACAACCTGGAAATCTACCATGAGATGTCGGGCAGTGAAGATACAGGTTATTCGGTCGTGGGCTATTTTGACGGTCAGGCGAATCCTGCTTTCCCGGTAGAATGTCCGTATTTGGGCCAGCCGGCGCAGGTACAGGAATATCTGGAGAAACATGATTATGTACATTACCTGTTCTGCTGCCTGCCCTCAAAAGACAGAGAGGTCATCGTTTCTCTGATTGATTACTGCGAGAACCATCTGGTACATTTCTTCAGTGTGCCCAATGTGCGCAATTATCTCCACCACCGTATGTCGTTCAACATCATGGGGAACGTTCCTTACCTGGGCCTTCGCCCCGATCCCTTAAGTTGGCCGGGGAACCGCCTGCTGAAAAGAACCTTTGACATAGTAGTCTCATCGGTGTTCCTTTGTACGCTTTTTCCGGTTATTCTGATTGTGGTGGCGATAGTGACCGGATTGACCATGCCCGGCCCGCTGTTCTTCCGCCAGAAACGGAACGGGCTGAACGGCAGGGAGTTTTATTGTTACAAGTTCCGCAGTATGAAAGTAAATGCAGATGCCGACAGGATACAGGCCACGGAGCATGATCCCCGCAAGACGCGCTGGGGCAATATAATGCGTAAGACGAATATAGATGAGCTGCCCCAGTTTATCAATGTGCTGTTGGGGGATATGAGTATCGTGGGGCCTCGTCCTCACATGCTTCTCCATACGCAGGAATATTCAAGGCTGATCAATAAATATATGGTGCGGCATTTTGTGAAACCGGGTATAACGGGATGGAGCCAGGTTACGGGTTTCCGTGGGGAAACGAAGGAACTAAAAGACATGGAGGGCCGTATCCGTGGTGATATCTGGTATTTGGAGCACTGGAGCTTCGGTCTGGACCTTTACATCATGTACAGGACGGTGGCGAATGTCTTCCGTGGCGAGAAGAATGCCTATTAGTAAAACGGGCTGTTCTTAACGATCCTTCTCGATGAGGGTCCTTAGTAATTTAGCAGTTAAAAAACTTTGTTTTTGCAGCCTGTTATTTCCGTCTGCCGGCCGGAAATGGAACATAGCCGGCACTAATGTTAGATCAGAACCCTTGTCCTTTGTGAAAAGTGCAGGGGGAGCTTCGGGAACGAGAGCGCTTGTTCCCGGAGCTTTAATCGAAAACGATATGGCAAAAACCGTATGTCTGCATGACTATCAGAAAGACATCATGCGCCGTCTCTCGGAGGAGTGGCTAACGCATCGCAGCGTGATGGTGCAGATGCCCACAGGTACCGGCAAGACCCATGTATTGGCGGCGGTGGTAAGCAGTTTCCTCACTGATGGAAAGAGGACGGTCTGGATCGTCGCACACCGCAGGGAGCTTGTGGCGCAGATTGAAGAGACCGTTGCAAAATACGGGACAAGTCTGACTGACGGGTGCATCAGGGTGATGTCCATACAATGGCTCACACGGCATTACGATGATGTGGTGGAAAAACCGGAACTGGTCATCATCGACGAGGCGCACCATGCGCAGGCAAGGACTTATCGGATACTATGGAGCAGGTGTCCGGAAGCAAAATTTCTCGGACTTACCGCCACTCCCTGTCGGATGGGACGTTCTGGATTCACAGACCTTTTCGACTCGCTGGTATGCTCGTGGAGTGTGGCGGAGTTTATAAGGAAAGGATGGCTGTCGTCATTTGATTATGTCTCGATACGTGCAAATAGCAGGGAGCAACGGTTAATAGACTCGCTGGAAAAACGCGGTGCCGACGGTGATTATCAGATAAGGGAGATGAATGATGTACTGAATCGCCACACAAGCATCGAACGGTTATACCGGAGCGTTCTGGAGTATGCGGACGGGAAGAAGGGGATCGTCTATGCCGTCAGTATCGACCATGCGCGGAACATCGCGGCGTATTACAGTGGAAAAGGACTGGACGCCGCAGCCATAGACAGTCACACACCGGCTGCTGAACGCGGACGGATGGTGGAGGATTTCAAGACAGGCAGAATAAGGGTACTGGTAAATGTGGACGTTTTCAGCGAGGGATTTGACTGCCCCGATGTGGAGTTCGTGCAGATGGCGCGCCCGACACTCTCGCTGGCCAAATATCTGCAACAGGCCGGGCGCGGACTGAGAAAATCAACCGGTAAGGAAACATGTGTGCTGATAGACAACGTGGGGCTTTACCGTGTGTTCGGTCTGCCCACCATGGCATGGGACTGGGAAGCGATGTTCCGTGGGGATATGGCTGGAAGGGGAATACGGACCGTCCGGCATGGAAACGGAACAAGTCCGGAAACTGTCACCGCGGAAGATTCATGTCAGGACTTCGGTATGGAAATGATCGTTTCCCATGACAGGCTGCTTTCCGCTATAGCTTTGCAAAAAACTCCTAATCCCTGCAAGAGGCCGGAACTTAGAGCATGGCACGACAAGAACAGCGGGTTATGGGGGCTGTGCCGGGGAAGAAATAAGATTACGGCCCCGGTATTCGTCACAGTCTTCGATATCCGGCATGACATGGCAGCGGTGAGGCTCTCGGACAAGAACTGCGGACTGGTAAACGCCTGTGGTGAGATTATAAGGAAGGAAGGGTATTGCCAGTCCATGAAATTCATGAGAAACAATTTCCTGACCGTGCAGAAACCGAACGGCAGATCTGATTATATAGATCTTTACAACCTGCGGTCATACAGGGAAAAACCCGAGGTGAAGCGTTTCGGGGATGTGGAGATGTTGAAAGTCGGTCGCATGTATTATAGCCGTACAAAAAATCTGTATGCAAGCAAACTGAACCTGAGCGGCGGCTATATTTATGACCACAAGTTCTATGTGGCGATTTTTGATTATAATGCTTCCGTCCAATGCTATATTGACGATCCGCATATGGCTGGTTTTCCATGGGGATATGCCTGTCTCCTCGGTGGTGATCATGACAGTTACTATTGGATATGCCGATGGTTGGCGGATGGAAGCATCATCGTGACGGACATCGGAGGGAAATACTATCATGTGACAGACTGTGGGGAAAAAAAATACATCGGATGTCACTTCCCGGCAGAGGAGGGAGAGAAATGTTTGGCCGCGATGGAGCGACTGGCAAAGCATGCGAGGGAGATACGGAATATGGCGGAATCCGAGAAAATGAAAAAGAGGCGGCTGCTTCTGGAAAAGTCAGGCGAGGCTGTTCCGTTCCGTTCAGGGATGAAATGGGGGCTGAAAGTCGGTGAGCGTATCACCATTCCTCCGATATACCGCAATGTCAGGCCTCCCATAGGCAGGTATTGCGCCGTAGAGAAGAATTACAGCCAGTGGGGTGTCATTGCCATTGACGGCACAATGATGATTGAACCGCAATACTCTGATATAGAAATCAGCATGAAAGGCGATGTCACAGGAACAAAGGTATCCGGAAACAAGGTAGTAGTGAAACTGCCATAAAGGGTGATCTACCAGTCCTGTTTGTAAATTTGTGACTTTGAATAGTCCCTTCGCTGTAAACGCCTGGTTTCACACAACGAATTAAAAATTGTAGTGAATCATAACCAGTAAAAAAGGTCATATGCTTAATAACATACCCCTGTCCCACACCACGGACTATTGTTTAGAGAGACGGAATAAAACTTATGGAAAGGACATCGGGATGTTTGAGCGGGGTGGCAATGCCGGTGAATGAATTATTAATCTGAATAATGAATATGTATCGAATGATGAGAAAGGCATTTTCAAAACTGCTTTCCTACAAATTTTGGTCATTTACAGCAGCCGTAGTCACAGTTCTAATGGCTGTTCCTGTAATTAAAGAATATATGAAAGGCAATCCTGAAATAGAAGTAACAGTAGGCGGTTATATTGTAAACAAGAATAATGAAATAAACCTTTATTATGTCATACCTAGTTTCTTTCATTAATACAGGAAAAACGGCCTTCTATGGTTTCTCAGTGCGAACTCATGAGAGATGCTTGTAGTAAAAGACGGAGAAAATACAATTGGTCACATGAAAAGACAAATAAAATAATAATCATGGATAAGAATATAAAAATAGCCGTAGCCGGAACCGGTTACGTAGGACTTTCCATTGCCACACTGCTGGCACAACATCACCAAGTGACGGCTGTTGACGTGATTCCTGAAAAGGTAGAACTGATAAATCGGCGTAAATCGCCCATACAGGACGAATACATTGAGAAGTATCTTACTGAAAAAGAATTGAACCTGACTGCCACCTTAGATGGAGCGAAGGCATATGCCGACGCAGACTTTGTGGTTATTGCCGCACCGACGAACTACGACCCGGTGAAGAACTACTTCGACACCAGCCATGTAGAAGAAGTCATTGAGTTGGTGAAGAGCGTCAATCCTTGTGCCGTTATGGTGATTAAAAGTACCATTCCTGTGGGCTACACGGAAAGTGTGCGCAGGAAATTAGACACGGAGAACGTCATCTTCTCGCCCGAATTCCTGCGCGAAAGCAAGGCATTGTATGACAACCTCTATCCCAGCCGCATCATCGTGGGCCGTCCCGAAGGCGACGCACGCCTTGACGAAGCCGCCCGTACCTTTGCGGCCTTGCTACAGGAAGGGGCGATAAAGGAGAACATCGATACCCTCTTCATGGGCCTGACGGAAGCGGAGGCGGTGAAACTCTTCGCCAACACCTACCTCGCCCTGCGCGTCAGCTACTTCAACGAGCTTGACACCTATGCCGAAATGAAGGGCCTGGACACGAAAGCCATCATCGACGGCGTAAGCCTCGATCCACGAATCGGCACGCACTACAACAACCCGAGCTTCGGCTATGGCGGTTATTGCTTGCCCAAGGACACCAAGCAGCTACTTGCCAACTATGCCGATGTGCCGGAGAACCTGATACAAGCGATTGTAGAAAGCAACCGGACAAGGAAAGACTTCATTGCCGACCGTGTGCTTCACATGGCAGGTTATTACGATTATTACAACCGTGGCGATTTCAATCCATCAGAAGAAAAGAAATGTGTCATAGGCGTTTACCGCCTGACGATGAAGTCGAACAGTGATAATTTCCGCCAATCTTCCATACAAGGTGTGATGAAGCGGGTAAAGGCAAAAGGTGCAGAAGTAATTATCTACGAACCGACTTTGCAGGATGGAAGTACTTTTTTCGGTAGTAAAGTGGTGAACGACCTGAACGCATTTAAAGCACAGAGCCAGGCGATTATCGCTAACCGTTATGACGCTTGTTTAGATGATGTGAAAGAGAAAGTGTATACACGGGATATTTTTAGAAGGGATTGATTTTATATGAAAACAAAAACGGTTTGTAAACAACGTGAGAGTTCTTTTGAACTTATGCGTTTGGTATCGATGTTTTTAATAGTGCTTTATCATCTCTTTTTGTTCTTCTTGCATCCACTTTATGAAAATGATTTTTATAAAGCAATTCAAATACCTTTACACATTGGCGTTCTGCTATTTGTGTTAATCAGTGGATATTTTGGAATAAAGGCAACTCCAAAAGGATTACTGAAACTAATAGGTATGATGTTTGTATATTACCTTCCTATTCAGCTTGTTTATATTTATTTACATTCTGGGGGGGGGGGGGGAATTTTAAAAAAAAATATAAAAAATTACTCTTTATTTCACATACTCCATATTGGTTTATGCGAACTTATATTTGTCTTTTCATTTTCGCGCCAATAATCAATCTGTATCTGAACGTTGTACAGAAAAGAATTCTGCTTTTGGCTTTCTTATTTTTCATAAGCACTTATCTTGGCACATCACATGGAGACCCGTCATTGCAAGATGGCAAGAATCTTGCTAACTTTATTTTTTTATACGTAATAGGCAATACTTTGAACAGATACAAATACTATTGGAAAAGATTTAAATATTCACAACTTGTCCCTATCTTTATGGGGATAAATATCGCATTGGTAGTTTCATACTTATCAGTTGGCTCAAATTCAATCATGGGCAAGGCTATATGGATACTAAGCTATCCTTATTGCAGTCCGATACTTTTAGTAAATGCGTTGCTGATGTTCTTGATTATCGGAAAGATACGTTTACGGTCTACAAAAATAAACTATCTTGCATCTTCAACTTTGGCCATATACCTCATACATTCACAGCCTGTGATTCTTAATGTAATAGGCAAAGCCATTCCGGTATTAAAGGATTGGTCGTTCGATAATGTTTCGTTTTTACTTCTGATTATCTGTTATACCTTGGTGATAATGTTTGTAAGCATCTTCGTTGATAAGGCATTGCAACCAGTTTGGAGTTATGTAATTAGACTTGGCAATATAGCCAATATGCATTATTATAAGTTTATAGGTCAATAATGGCAACTTCCAGCAATAAGCGCATAGCAAAAAATACCCTATTGCTTTACTTCCGCATGTTGCTTACTATTGCGGTTGGGTTATACACCAGTCGCGTGGTGCTTAACACGTTAGGAGTAAGTGATTATGGAATTTATAATGTTGTGGGAGGCATTGTCTCGATGCTTGCCTTTCTTAATTCCGCCATGGTCGCGGCTTCGCAGCGTTTCATTTCATTCGAGTTAGGGACAGACGATTCAGAGAGATTGAAGAAAGTATTCTGCACTTCTGTCTCGATTCATATCGTATTGGCTCTTATCATATTCCTGATAGCTGAAACACTCGGACTGTGGTTTGTGAATACCCACCTGAACATTCCTGCTGAAAGGATGGGGGCGGCCAACTGGGTATACCAGTGTTCCATTCTGACCCTGATGCTGACAGTGGTAAGCGTACCGTACAATTCGTGCATTGTTGCCCACGAGCACATGAAAGCGTTTGCATACGTCAGCATCCTTGAAGCTGTCCTGAAACTTCTGGTGGTTTACTTGCTATTGGTAGGTGCTGTAGACAAGTTGGTTTTATATGCTATCTTGGTAGCTGCTGTAGCTTTCGTCATCCGAATCATTTACGGCATCTATTGCAAACGGTATTTCGAGGAATGCACCTATCGATTTGTTTTGGACAGGAAGCTTTTTAAAGAGATGTTTGCTTTTGCAGGCTGGAGTGTCATTGGAAATCTGGGGTTTTCTATGAAAGATCAAGGGTCGAATATCATATTGAACCTGTTTTTCGACACAGCGGTCAATGCCGCACGCGGAATTGCCATGCAAGTCAATGGCATTATCAGCAATTTTTCCAACAACTTCACCATGGCCTTGAATCCCCAAATCACCAAGCAATATGCGGCAGGTGGCACCAAGGCCTCGATGGAGTTGGTTTACCTGGGATGCAGGTTCTCTTTTTTCTTACTACTTATGATAGTAATCCCTGTTTTCATCAACATGGATTACCTGTTGCGATTATGGCTGAAAACGGTTCCTCAATATACACCCCAATTCCTGATGCTTGCATTGATTGCTGCTTTGGTGAATGTCATGGTATCTCCTGTTGTGACTGCGTTGCAGGCTACAGGGAACATAAAAGTATTTCAGATTGTCATTTGTGTCATCATGTTATGCGAACTGCCGTTGGCGTATCTCATTTTAGCCTGCGGAGGAAGCCCTTACCAGGCAATGTACCCGGCTGTACTGGTCAGTTTTATCGGTCTGTTTGCACGATTCCTGATACTAAAAAAACTTATACCGACATACAGATTGAGATTTTTCACCTTTTCCATTGTCCTGAAAAATCTGTTCATAGCGGCTGTCTGCCTTGTGACAGCCTCCTACATAAAATCCATGTTTGATATAAGTTTCCTGTCATTTGTCATAACTTCCCTGATTGCCTGTTCAAGCACGGGGTTGATTATCTATCTGGTGGGCATCACAAATCAAGAACGGTGGGCTATAAATAAAAGGATTAAAAACAGAATATTGAAAATAAGGTGAATAAAGGAATCGTATCACGTAGAGAGAGTTCATAGGGGTTGATTAGCGTCATCGCCCAATTTTTCATGACGTTATACTATTTGTTTCTGTTCTTTCTTTATTTAGCTTTTATAACCAACGCTGGTTATATATTTGATACATTCGCACCCTTTTATCTTGCATTATATCGGGAAATTGATACTTTGGATGGAATAGGCTGCTATTAATTACGGCGTTCTGACGTAGGTGTTGGTTGTGTATACATTAGTGGTTATGCCGGCATGCATAGTGATTGATAAAATACTAATACCTATTTGGAGTGTGATAGACAAACTGGCATCTACTATATAAATTGCTTGATAATAGCTATTTGTTCAATAAATGTAAAACTATATATAATGTCTGATATTATAACTACGTATATACTAATCAATGGATTCTGTTTCTTTGTATTTCTTTTTTATGGTAAAATATTAGCAAAGAAAGGGACTTTTAAAGAATATTATTTGGCATCTATATTCCCTATTTTAACTTATGCACTAACTTACGGGTTACGATTCGGTCGTGATATAGATTGGAATTTATATTATTTCCGGTATAAAGCTCTAGGAGAAAGCTTACATAATGAAGATTATGAGTTCTTGTTCTCTATGTTATGCCATTTATTCTACAATATAGGCATACCATATTATATGTTCATATTTCTTCAATGTGCTTTTTTGATGTTTACAATACTTGTTTTTCTTAGAAATTTCAGGCAATATTTGCCTTTTATACTGCCACTGCTATTGCCTCTAATTTCTACAAATGATTGTTACATACGATGGTGGTTTGCATTTAGTTTTTTTATTTTATCACTTAATTCATATTTACATAAAAATAATGCGTGGGCATTATTATGGTTTCTATGTGCCTTTTTTATACATTTTGGTATAATTGTTTTAGCACCTATAATAGTGTTTGCACCTTTTATAAATAGAAGGACGATTCCACCTATAATAGCAATTGTTTTAATGTTTGCAACATCTTTTATACTCAGTTTGTCTTCATTTACTTTTTTAATAAATTTAAGTTCTCAATTTTTAGGCTTGGGTTTAGTTGGTAGTGGAGAGAAAGCAGACATATATCTTAATTCAACCCAAGATTTAATAAATGGAGACTTTGGACGTTTAGGACTTTATGAGCGCTCAATCATGAATAAGATTAGACCATTGATTGCCTTTATCCCTACTGTATATTTTATGCGGAATTACATTGATAAAATAAAGTATGGTATATTCTTTTATAACCTATTTGTAATAGGTGCTATTCTGAGACCAATTTGTTTAGTGGAAATTTTAGATAGATATGCGTCTTCTTTTGCGTTTTTTTCTTGTGTTGTCTGTGGTGTTTACTTTTATCAAGCATACAAAAATAGGAATACTCAATCACTGTTGTATTTTATTATTGCTATGTTAGGCTTGTTTGTTTCTGTTTGGCCAACTCTTAGTTTGTTATGGAAAACAGAAAATGTTTTTGACATGATGTTTATATGGGATGCTGGAGGTAGAAACTATTTACCCATTAGGTAATTTATGATTTTCCCTGATTGTAAGACGGAAAAATCAAAACAAATTATTTGAATAGCAGTTGAAGGCTCTGAAGATTTCGGATGAATACGTAACAAATATATTTTCTAATGAATGCATTTAATTACAGTATAATTATACCCCATAAAAATGCTCCTAATTTGTTGCAACGCTGTTTGGATTCAATTCCCCAAAGAAGTGATTTGCAAATTATTGTTGTAGATGACAATAGTGATGAATCTGAAGTCGATTTTGGAAACTTTCCTGGATGTAATCGGGCGAATGTTGAATTATACTTTACTAAAGAAGGAGGTGGAGCTGGTTATGCTAGAAATGTAGGATTGTCTCATGCCTGCGGAACGTGGTTGTTATTTGCAGATGCAGATGATTATTTTAATTATTGCATTAATGATATTCTTGATGAATATGCGGCTGTAGATGCGGATTTGATTTTTTTTAATGCAAATAGTGTAGACAGTCAGACCTATGTGCAGCAATCCAAATCAAAACACTTAAACCAATACATCAGTTTATGGAATTCAGATTCTCATGTCGCTGAATTGTATTTAAGATATATCTTTGGTGAACCTTGGTGTAAAATGGTACGCAGGAATTTGTTAACCAATAATGGTATATTATTTGATGAAACACGTGTCCACAATGATACGAAATTTTCTTATTTGGTTGGGTATTATGCTAAAAAAATTCAAGTAGATTCAAGGGCATTATATACTTACACTGTAAGAAGTGGCTCTATCAGTGCATTGCCTAATCAGAAATGGAAATTTTATGTGAGAATAGATGTGTTTGGTCAGAAAGATTTATTTTTTTTAAATCACGATGTACCCATACATGACGACAGACACTTTAAGGCATTGTATTCGTTTTTACGAGTAAAAGACTTTGAAGGATTTAAGTGTGCTTATCATAAACTTGTAGAAATGGGATTTGATAAACGCTATATAGATAAAAGTTTGGCTTTATGTCTTGCTAAAAATTCAGTTTTATCCCTTACGTATTGTATATGCTTTGTCCCATTGCTATCTGTTAAATTATACGCTTTATTCTATCTGTTTTTTTATTCTATACCCCAGTATATAAAGTTGCATGTATTGGGATTACATAATAAAAATATAGAGTGTAGATAGTTTATATACTTTAAAAACTGATTATGAAAAATATTTTAGTTTATATTGTTGACTGTATGATGTCTCCCCGAGGGGGAAAGTTGGGATATAATTATTTCTTAAAGAAAGAATTGGACAATTTGGGTGTTACCAATATCCATTATATCCATCGTGAGACTAGTATAAATCAAAATGTGAACAGCAGAATTCATTCCTTGAAACAGGATAGAATTAAAAACTTTCTTATTATATTGAAGAGTGTCTATCGGAAGTTTCTGACACTGTATGGCTTTAATCATAAAGCACTCGTTGATTTAAATGCATACGATACAGTCCACTTTCACTCAACTCTTGATATGTATAATGTAAGGGACAGTCTCAAAGGTTATAAAGGGGCCGTTGTGCTGACTTCGCACACCCCTACGATTCAGTCCAAAGAAATGTATGACGCATTGACTTCATGGGAAAAAAAACACATGAATTGGCTTTATAAGAATCTGATTAAAATTGACGAATATGCATTCCGAAGAGCTGATTACATTGTGTTTCCATGTCCGGAAGCGGAAGAACCTTATTATAATAACTGGCCTGAATACAAAGCCGTAAAAGAGGAGAAGAAAGGAAAATACTTGTATCTATTGACTGGGACTAAAGCACGGGTAGCTAAATTGTCTAAAACAGAGGTTCGTCAGCTATATTCAATACCTGATGATGCTTTTATAATTTGCTATGTGGGTAGGCATAATGAAATTAAAGGATATGATCAACTAAAATTGTTAGGAGAACAGATCCTGCAGGAAGCTCCAAACATCTATTTCCTTATTGCAGGACGGGAAGAACCATTGCACGGGCTTCATCATCCGAGGTGGATAGAAGTGGGATGGACATCAGATCCGCACTCTTTAATAAATGCCAGTGATGTGTTCATGCTGCCTAATAAGGAAACGTATTTTGACTTGGTAATGCTTGAGGTTTTGTCGTTGGGAAAGATTATCATTGCCAGTTATACAGGAGGAAACAAATATTTCAAGTCGAGTTTTGCAAAAGGTGTCTTTACATATTCAAAACTTGAAGAGGCGGCACAACTTATCCATAATGTATATGATATGGATTTTGAACTAAAAAATGAATTGGAAAGAAGCAATAGACTGTTGTTTGAACAATGCTTTTCATTGGAGATATTTGCCAAAAATTATATTCAACTCATAAATTCGATATGATATGGGAGCATATAGAGAGATGTGGAAGCTAATCAAGCAAGATTATATTGTCAATCAATGGATTGTATTGCATATCAATGAATTAGAGGGGGTGAAATTGTTAAACATTTTAAAAGTCCTTATACATAGTAGAGGTTTTTGCTATACATTTTGGCTAAGGCTATGTGGGGTGGAAGGAGTTTTAAAACCTTTCTGTTGGTTGATATTGCATCATCTGTCATCAAAATATGGCATTCAAATTTCACATCGGATGCCATTAGGCGGAGGATTTTATATCAGTCATGGCGTAGGTGTTGTCATTAATGGCAGTGCACGAATAGGGAAAAACTGTTCGATTGGGCAATTCACCACTATTGGTTCAAATAAAGGGAAAGCAGCCACAATTGAAGATTTTGTCAGTATTGGCCCAGGGTGTTGTATAGTCGAAAATGTACACATAGGCCATCACGCTATTATAGGGGCAGGCTCGGTTGTTACACACGACGTACCGTCTTATGCTGTCGTTGCAGGTGTTCCTGCCAAAATCATTAAAATGTTATCCCCTGATGTTGATAGTTGAGCTATCTTGCTAAACAATAGGTATTGCAAATTTTATTTTTATATGGAACGTTCACGAAACCTCAGTATTGACATCTTAAAATTTTTCGCTGTCCTGCTTATTACCAATTCGCACATGGAAAAGGTTTATGCCGATTATGGGGCACTCTCTACAGGAGGTGCCATCGGTGATGCCTTGTTCTTCTTTTGTAGCGGTTTTACACTTTTCTTGGGCAGGATAGGACGTTTTGATGCCTGGTATAAACGAAGAATACGGCGTATATATCCTTCCGTATTTGGCTTTGCCTTAGTTACATCCATATGCTTTGCCTCTACCAGCAATATGCTGCATGTGATTCTGAGTGGAGGAGGACAGTTTGTCAGTTGTATCATGCTTAGCTATATCATGCTATACATGGTGCGCAAGCTGTTTTCCTGCCATCTGAATGCAGTTTTTATGGCGGTTGGTCTCTTTATCGTTTTGTGGTATATCTTTCTGTTTGAGCATAAGGAAATGGTGTGGATGTACAAAGGCAGTACCATCAAATGGTTCTGTTATTTTCTGTCCATGCTTTTAGGGGCCATCATAGGGCTAAGGAGCAAAGAACAGCCTCAAACTGTAATTGGAGGGGGTAAAAATATGATACAAATAATATCTGTATTGCTCTTTTGCACTTTACTCTTCTATGGCATCCAGATTGCCGGGAACAGATATGTATGGGTCGCTCATCTACAGGTTCTGACCGTATTGCCTCTGATAGGTATCATCTATTATTTCTATAGATTGGCCAATACTGAAATCATGCAAAGATTTTTTAAGGGAAGATGCTGGAATTTCATGGGCATGACCATCGGCGGGCTTTGCCTCGAAATATACCTGGTGCAAATGCCCATATTGACAGGAGAAGAACGGTGTTTGCCTTTTGGTGGAAACACCGATGATTTGCTGCCATTGTTCCCTCTGAATATATTGGTCTTGTTGGCTATTATCCTGATGCTGGCATATATTACACGATGTGTCGGCCGCTTCTTCCAGCAGACGTTCGACAATAGAGATGGTTATGAGTGGAAAGAGATTTTACGTCTCAGATAGAATCTAATATAGGTAATAAGGATATGATAAATTTGGCAGACATCAACAGGGCAGGGCATTGGATGAACACCCATAAAATCCCCTTGCTCCCTAAAGTGATGCAGCTGATAGCCTTCTTGTTCTATAGCAGTGCTGTCAGCTATAAGGTGAAGATTGGGAAAGGGACTTTCTTTAATCATGGAGGTTTCGGTGTGCTCATCAATTCGAATGTCGTGATAGGTGACTGTTGCAAGATTGGCAACAATGTGTCTATCGTGGGGCAAGGACCGTACAAATGTGTGCCGGTGCTTAAAGACAGGGTATATGTAGGCCCGGGTGCTGTTATCCAAGGTCCTGTAGTCGTGGAAGACGAAGTTATCATTGCGCCCAATGCCGTGGTCACGAAGAGTGTCCCTCGGGGTGCAATAGTGGCGGGTAATCCTGCCAGGATAATAGGATGGACAAAGAATCTGGACTATGATATTTTCAAGAACGAAAGTTGGAAAGAAGGTACAAAACCTTATCTGGTGGACGAATGGGCAGCTTCGTCCTGTGACTGAACGGATTCCTGAAAGCCGCTCCATCGGCGTCCTGCTGTTGGCCGTGATTCTGCCACTCGCGTTCTCTGCCTGTAGCAGTGATACGGACGAAGCCGTCTTTTTTACAGGTTCCTCCTTGGTTGAGAAGTGGGATGTACGCAGGTTCTTCCCCACAAAGGTGACGTACAACGCAGGGCTATCCGGTGCCGGAATCGATTATGTGGAGTCGCAGGGCAAGCAGTTCAAGGGAGAAAATGTTGTGTTGATAATCGGGGGCAACGATGTGGTTTCGGTGAATGATACGGAGGCCTATGTGGAGCGTTACCTGCGGATGCTGCAAAACATGGAGGCGAAGCGTATCTACCTGTATTCAATATTGCCACGTTTGGCATTTGAGTCTGATGGCTATGAGAAAGTGCGTTTGCTGAACAAGAAAATCAGGGAAGGTGTGACCGAACGGTTGGACAACGTTGTCTACATAGATGTATTCGACCTTTTCCTGGAAGGTGGGAGACTGAACGAGCAATACTTCTACGATGGGACCCACCTGAACGAATGGGGATATGCATTGATTTCCGGTGAACTGAAAAAGGTATTGTTATGAGAAGAAACGGAATGACCAGGGTGGTAGCATTTGCGGCTGTGTCGGTGGTTGCCTCGTGCCTGTACGCCCAAGTGGGAGTGGGTCTGCGCGACAACCAATATGTGCACATCGGCTACACATGGAAAGAGCAATGGAACGTCACGCTCGAACATAGCGTGTTTTCACAAAAATTCAGTACACAATATGTACGATTCTTGTTGAGTTATAAGCAGCAGTGGAGTAATTGGAATATCAAGGCCATCCCCTATTATGGTACCTCTTATAATGGAGATTTCTACAACCTTGGTATGGCGGTTGATGTGCATTGGCGTTTGCTCGATGGCTGGGGGCTGACCGGTGTAGTGAACCCTCATTATGACAGTGCCTTGGACTATCTCACTTGCTTTACCGCAGGTACTGACATTCACCTCTATAAAGGCATCACGTTTTTAATGCAATATTCCACCGTCCCTGAGTATCGGATGAAGGAGGAACGGTGTAAGCTGGGGTTGAGGTTCGCTTATGGGAACCTTTCGGTTACCCCCATGCTTTCGGTACCGACCGATGGGGAGGGCAAACACATAAGGCTGTTATGCAGTTTTGATTTTAGCTTCTGATAAAGAATAAGCCCAAGACTTTCATATATGCTTTATTTGTCTTTATGCAGTAAAAATATTTTTGAGTTATGAAGATTTTATATTTCGGACCCATTGCTGAATCCGGTAAACCGGCACTGGGTGGTTTTGAAGCAGCTAACAGAAAGAACATAGATAAGCTGAGACAACTGAGGATTGATGTTGAAGAGTTTTCCAATCCCATCATTAACCGTAAATGGGGTAAACTCGGGAAATTGGCTTATATAAGTCTGTATTTCAAACCATTCATATTAGCAAAATATATAGGGAGAAAGAATGTTTTGATACACGCAACCCCCTTGTATGGCAAGCTGTTGTGCCCCTCTCTCTTTTTATTGAAAATAGCTCGGACATGTAGAATTCCTGTATTGGTTGATGTAAGGGCGGGGTCATTGCTGTACTATTATCAAACCAAGGGAAAAGGGAAACAAAAAAGACTGCGAGCAATGCTGTCATCAGCCGATTGCATAACGGTAGAAAGCTCATCATACATAAGAGACATAAAGGAAGTGATGGGTATAGATGCGAAAGCCATCTATTTCCCTAATCTGACAATATGCAACAATCTTCCAATCCAGACAAGATCACATGATAAGTTTAGCATCTTCTACTTTGGGCGTATCACAATGAGTAAGGGTATAGATGTTTTATTGGACATGATGAACTATCTTGATACACATTATCATTTGTATTTGGCAGGGAATATTGATAAGGATTTTGATTTAAACATCGTAGAAAATGAAAACATCACATATTTAGGATTGCTTACTCCTTCGCAGTTGAAAGAAGAAATGGGTAAAATGCATTTCTTTGTATTCCCTACCAGACATATTGGTGAGGGGCAATCGAACTCCCTTATTGAATCAATGGCAAATGGGCTTGTACCTCTTGCTTCCAATCAGGGTTTTAATGCGGAGGTAATCGCTGACTGCGGTATTGTCTTGGATAAAAACGCTACCGGTGCTGAATATGCTACAGAGATAAAGAAGATAAATATGAAATTGTGGGAAAGGATGAGTGAAAAAGCATCCACGCATATTCGCACTTGCCATAATATTGATATTGAAATTCCTAAACTCGTTGCTTTATACAAACGGATTCTCAAAATTGACAATGGATAAGATTATATTTTGTGGAGACTTAGTCTGCCCTTTCGATGTAGATGTTGATTATAGTGACATCTGTTCTTTATTTGAACGTTCAGTTGGAATAGCAAATCTGGAAGGAGCTATATTGCTCAATAAATCAGCAGTAGAAGCCCCTAAATGGACAGATAAATATTCGTTATACAGCTCCCCCCAAGTTCTTGATATAATCAAGAAGCTGAACATAAAATATGTGTCTTTATGCAATAATCACATATTGGACTACAAACAAGACATAAATGAGACTGTAGAACTTCTAAAATCAAATGACATAGACAGTTGGGGATTAAAAAACCATGACCTGCTAAAAATAAAATTCAATGGACATAATCTTCACATCATAACGTTAGCCACTTTTTCCAATGAACATAGCTTGAATCTCATGAATCCAAGTAGAGTTTTAAGTGACATTCGCAGAATAAGAAGACATGACCCTGATGCACTCATTGTGATTTATCCACATTGGGGAGTGGAGAAATTCTATTATCCGGAACCCGCAGACAGAAAGTTCGCGCATGACTGCGTGGATGCAGGCGCAAATATTGTAGTAGGGCATCACCCTCACGTTATTCAGCCAGTTGAAATATACAAAGGCGTTCCTATAGTTTATTCACTTGGAAATTTTATTTTACCTCAAACTTTTTATGGGAATAAAAAATTGGTTTACAGACAACCTGAAGTACAGCATGAGTTGATTGTGGAATGGGACGGCAAGAATATCCAACTCTATCAATTATATTTCGATAAAGAGACAAATAAGTTGAAAGTGGATTTATCGGCAGATATAGAAAAACATTTCGCTTTGTTTAAGGAGCAAATATCTGGTAGCAAATATCTACTTTCCTATTTAAAGAATGCATCATTATTGGATATTGCACTCAGGACACGTTATGTACCCAATATTTTTAATGAATACATAAGCTATGTCTCTCGCAATTTATTGCGTTTTGTGAGGAAAGTACTTATCAGAGCTGGATTACATAACCCATATAAAGCATTTGTTAAATGAATGACATAGGTTCCCTCCCCTACAAACAAATAAATTGTAAACACATCAATGAAAAAATACCTAAAAGAAACCGCTAAATATCTGCTCAGATGCCCACTCATCATATCGCCTTATGTGGTCGAGATAGAGAAAATGTATGGCATGACATCGGACGAATTGAACAGGAGGAATGAAGAAGTGTTTCTGCGAATATTCAGGAATGCTTATCGGAAATCTCCTTTTTATCACAGGCTGTATACAGAGGCTGGCATTGGGCTGGAAGATATAAAGAGCCTGACCGATATGGAGAAGCTTCCGATAATAACCAAAGAAATGGTGAAAAAGCATGCTGATGAAATGTTGGTGGTACCCAAATGGAAACTGATAGCCAACCATACAAGCGGCACTACAGGGACACCGCTCAAAGTGTATGAAGACTGGCCATCGATTTGGAGAGAACAGGCTTACTTCTACTGCTACCGGAAGCGGTGCGGATTTATTTACGGACAACCCTTGGTGTCGCTTCGTGGAAACCTGGAGAAGAAAGAACTTTACCTGAAGGTACATATCAGCAACACGCTCTACCTATCGAGCTATAATATCAACTCACAAACAGTACAGACATATTACGACCAGATATTGAAGCACAAGCCTGTGGCGATTGAAGGATACCCGAGTTCTTTGTACAGCCTTGCCCTCATGTTGCGTGACAGAGGACTGCAGCTCCACATCCCGTTGGCTTTCACCTCGAGCGAATCATTGCTGGACTATCAGCGGGCGCTGATAGAAACACAATTTGGCACACAGGTCTATGACCATTATGGAACTACAGAACGAACCATCCGCCTAAGCGAAGCGTTGAACCACAATGGTTATTACGAGGAACCAGGCTATTCCATCAATGAATATACCGAAGATGGAGAGATAACCACTTCATTGATTAACGAATCTTTCCCCTTGATAAGGTATAAGGGAAACGATGTGATGGAGCTGATGAAGCTGGATGACAGCAACCGGCAGGTCAGGGTGAAGTCTATTGAAGGGCGTGCAGGGACATGCCTCATTGGAAAAGACGGTTCACAATACAGCGGTGCATTGCTGACCCGCGTGTTCAAGAACATCACGTCCATAGACAATGCCCAATTCATACAGCAGAAGCAGGGGGAGGTGACGCTGAACGTAGTGGTAAATGGTGGTTTCTCGCAGGATGATATGAAGCGATTGCACGAAGAGGTGTTTGCCCAGCTTGGCGAGCAGAACTTCAACATAAGGATTAACCAGATAAGTCCCCAAGAGCTGGTTTACAGCAAACGAGGCAAATTTAATTATATAATTAATCTAATAAATGTTAAACGGGGGGGGGTAATCAAGAGGATTCAAGGCAGAATTGAGGACTATATCGTCTGCAAAGACGGAACCCGGCTAAAGAGGTTGGACTTCATCATGAAAGAAGCAACCCGGGTAAAAGCCTCACAGTTGGTGCAGGAAAGGGCAGGAAAAGTAAAGGTATTGGTGATACCGGAAGAAGGCTTTGGAAGTGAAGATCGCAACAGGATTATCTCTGCCCTCATAGCCCGGGTTGGCACAGACAATCTGGATGTGGAGTTGATAGAAACGACTATGGACAAATTGGTCACAACCAACAGTAGCAAATTCAAATATATCATCAATTTTATTCGGGAATAACCTACCTTCCGCTCTTCTTCCATTAAACACGAAAAATAGCAATCCCATAGGCAACCTGTCAAGGTCTAAGTCAAGATAGGTTGCCAGTTACTTTTATGCCATAAGGTAAGATCAATGAATATCAAATAGCTATATAAAAGAATGAACATTAGTATTTTCGGCCTCGGCTACGTAGGATGCGTGGGCGCGGCATGTTTGGCCAAATTAGGACACAAGGTTATCGGTGTGGACGTGAACGAGAACAAAGTGCGACTGATGAACGAAGGGAAGCCGACCATCATAGAAGAGGGTATTGCGGAACTTTGTCAAGAAGCGCACGATAAAGGGCTGATAACGGCTACAACCGTAGCGGCAAAAGCAGTGGCACAGACGGAAATATCCTTTATCGTGGTGGGAACACCCTCGAGTAAGGAAGGACATTTGAATCTGGATTATATCTATACGGTGGCAGGGCGGATAGGCCATGCATTGCAACACAAGGACGAATTCCATATCGTAGCCATACGGAGCACAGTGCTGCCCGGTACGAACCAAAAAGTGGGAGAGATAATCGAACAGAAGTCGGGCAAAAAGCGCAATGTAGACTTTACTGTGGTGAGTAATCCGGAATTCCTGCGCGAAGGAACAAGCGTGGAAGATTATTTCAATCCGCCTCTGACACTGGTGGGCACGGACAATAAACTGGCTGAACAAAAGCTTCGCGAACTTTACAAGGACATCCATGCTGAATTTGTTTGTACGGACATTAAGGTGGCGGAAATGATGAAGTATGTAAATAACACTTACCATGCTTTGAAGATTGTGTTTGGCAACGAAGTGGGAAACATCTGCAAGGGGCTGGGCATCGACTCGCACAAAGTGATGGAGATTTTCTGCAAAGACAAGCAACTAAATATCTCGCCTTATTACTTTAAACCCGGCTTCGCCTATGGTGGTTCGTGTCTGCCCAAGGATATGAAAGCACTGAAAACACTGGCGCGCGATCTGTACGTGGACGTGCCGGTGATAGAGAGCATCTACCAAAGCAACGAAAACCAGAAGAAGAATGCCGTCGAAACGATTATCAGTAAAGGTAAGCGCAAAGTGGGTATATTGGGGCTTAGCTTCAAAGCAGGCACGGATGACCTGCGATGTAGTCCCATTGTGGATGTAGTGGAGCAATTGCTGGGTAAAGGTTTTGAAATCAGAATTTACGATAAGAATGTGAGACTCAGCGAACTGACAGGTACGAACAAAGATTTTATCATGGCAAAGATACCTCATTTACAACACTTTGTGACGGATGACCTGCACTCGGTATGTCAGGAAAGTGATGTGTTGGTGGTGACCAACAAGGAGAAAGAGTTTGCCAACCTGCTGGCCGACTATCCACAGAAGGTCGTGATTGATCTAGTACGGCAATGGAAAGAGGTGGACTACAACGGTTACTATGAAGGTCTGTCATGGGGAAGCATCAACACGAACCCTGCCCAAGCCGAACAGGTAGCGCAAGACTTTAAACGGACTGAGTTCTGAGGTCGACAGAAAACAATTATGGGAAAGCTGTTTTGGTACTTGAACCGCCTTCAGGCTATGGACTTGCAGGAGGTGTGCTGGAGGGTGCAACAAAGGTTGCTTGTCAAGGCTGAAAAGAGACGTTTTGGCAAGCAGCGCGTCAGGGTGGACGGTGAGGTGTGGAATGATGCGCTCAGGGAGTTGGGCTTCGATGCAGGTGCTTTGGGAATCAACTTGGACAACGCGCATTATTCTACCATTACTGAAGTACATCGTCTGCAAGGTCCGGACTATGGCAAATGGCCGGACACCTTCAGCTACGATCTGACATACAAGCAGCGGGATGATTTAGGTGATGCACGGACCTGTTGGGAGAAGCATCGGCATTTCCGGTTCGCCTTGCTGGCAAAGGCTGCTTATGTCTCGGGCGACAGTAGGCTACTTGCTTACCTAAATGACGAACAAGACAGGTGGTGCGAACAGCATACTTTCTTGCATGGGATAGCATGGACATCGGTCATGGAGGTGGCTATCAGGGCTGTCAACTGGATGGTAACCTTGGCCTTTTGCAAGGACGAGAAACTGGCGGAAAGGTTGCGGACGGGTGTTATCAACATGACGGACTACTTGACCCGTCATTACAGCCGTTTTTCTTCAGCCAACAACCACCTGTTGGTGGAAGCAGCTGCCATTGGGTTAGCCGGATATGCCTTTGGTTACCGACCTTGGAAGGAGCTGGGTATGGCACTACTATCGAAGGAGCTGCTGAACCAGAACTATGAGGATGGCGTGAACAAGGAACTTTCCCTGCACTATCAAACCTTCGGAATGGAAGCATATTGCCTGATGATGAGGGCTATGCAGGCACATGATGATGAAATCCCAACCACATGGTACAGGATGCTGAGCAAGCAAGCCGAATATGTGGCTCACAGCCTGTGGAACGAACAGGAGCCCATGGAATTTGGTGATGATGATGAGGGCAAAATCTTAGACTTGCAAGGGGGTGAGTGGAATCACTGCAGCTACATTCTACAGTTCTGCTCCCTGCTGACCGGCAAAAGGTACCATACCTTTGACAGTATCCACGAAAATATATTTTGGCTGTTCAGTAACAAGGCCATCGGGCAGATAAGGTCGGCGGTACTGTATGACAATCGAGCCAGCAGATGCTTCGAGGTAGGTGGGAACACTTTCCTCCGTGATACTTCTGGTCGCATTTTGGTAGGGATGGATCATGCAGCTTTGGGCTTTGGCCGTATTGCCGCCCATGGACATGCCGACGCGCTGAGCGTGCAGTTGATGGTGGACGGGATGAGCGTGCTGGCTGACCCAGGTACTTACATTTACCATTGCGACTTGGGCATGCGCAACGTTTTCAGGAAAACTATCAACCACAACACTCTGTGCTTGCTGAATCGGACAGGTAAAGCCATTGACCAATCACAGATGTTGGGAGCTTTCTTGTGGGGCAAGCGTGCACAATGCATGTTGGAAGTATGTGAATCTGACCGCTGGCACGACAAAATAGTTGCCAGTCACAACGGATATCTCCCCATCGTACATAGACGAACGGTGGAATTGAAAGGTAAAAACAGTGGTACTCCCTGGCTACAAATAGAAGATGAGTTGAATAAGGATGGTAAGTGGGTAGTTACATGGCTACTCGGAAGGCAGTGCAAGGCAAGCGGACTGGAAAACGGCTTCCGGATAGGCTGCGGACAGAATGAGGTCATCATGACCATAGGGACTTCCGTGGAGAAAATTTGTCTGGAAGAGGCATGGATAAGCGAATCCTATGGCACGAAAGCACGGACTACGGCCATACGGATTTATGGCAGCGGCATGAGGCTTTCTGTCAATTTCAAAATCAACCTTTATCATTAATTCATAGCACATACATAATGGATAGAAGAATTCTAATTATCGTAGAAAACCTCCCTGTGCCTTTTGACACCCGTGTGTGGCAGGAGGCGACAACGTTGGCTACCAACGGATATACGGTTTCAGTCATTTGCCCCACAGGCAAAGGCTTTGACAAGGAGTATGAATACTTGCAAGGTGTGCATATCTACCGCCATAAGCTTCCCAAGGAAGGGAACGGTGCCGTAGGCTATGTCCGCGAATATTTTAGTGCCCTTTGGGCTGAATATACTTTGGCCAAGCGGGTGTGGAAGGAACATGGCTTCCACTGCATTCATGGCTGTAATCCGCCTGATGACATTTGGATGGTGGCACGAATGTTCAAGGGGAAAGGAGTGGAGTACATATTCGACCATCACGATATTTGCCCTGAACTGTTTGAGGCTAAATTCGGACATACCAAAGGGTTGCTCTACAAAAGCCAGCTGTGGTTGGAACGGCAGACTTACAGGCACAGCAAATTTGCCTTTGTGACTAACGAGAGTTATCGGAAGATAGCCATTGAGAGGGGGGGCATGAAGCCAGAAGACGTGATAGTACTGCGTAGCGGTCCTAAGCTGGAACGGCTGCGGATAGTGCCGGCTAAACCTGAGATAAAGCGAGGACGAAAGTACATGGTAGGTTATTTGGGCGTAATAGGGCAACAAGAGGGAATAGAATATCTGCTGGAAGCCGCCCGGTATATCAAGGAAGACCTAAAGAGGGATGATATATTTTGGGGTATTGTGGGTGGAGGTCCCCACTTAGACCAGTTGAGAAAGCAGGCTACGAAGATGGAACTGGATGACATCGTGGAATTTACGGGGCGTGTGCCCGATGCACAGTTGCTGGACTACCTGAATACGGCGGACGTATGCGTCAATTCGGATGAATATAATGCAATGAATGACAAAAGCACAATGAACAAGATATTGGAATACATGGCATTGGGCAAGCCCATCGTGCAATTCGACTTAACGGAAGGGAGGTATAGCGCACAGGAGGGCTCGCTCTATGCCAAGCATAACGATGCTAAGGATATGGCGGAAAAGATAGTGTACCTGCTGGATCATCCGGAAGAACGGAAGCGAATGGGCAAGTTTGGCAGAAACCGTGTAGTGAACGAACTTTCGTGGGAGCATACGAGCAAGGCTTTGCTGGAAGGGTATGATAAATATTTTAAAAATAGAGGATTATAAATCTATAGGATATTTGAATCGCTATGTTTTTTGATCATTTATGATTTTGTCAACTATGAAACATTATGATTACCTGATAGTAGGTGCAGGGCTTTTCGGCTCCGTATTTGCCTACAAGACTAAACAACAGGGCAAGAAATGCTTAGTCATCGACCGTCGTCCTCATTTGGGTGGAAACATCTATTGCGAAAAGATGGAAGGTATCAATGTGCATAAATACGGTGCACACATCTTTCATACCTCGAATAAGAAGGTGTGGGATTTCGTCAACTCGATTGTGGAGTTCAACCGTTATACCAATTCGCCCGTGGCAAATTACAAAGGTAATCTATACAACTTGCCTTTCAACATGAATACGTTCTATCAGATGTGGGGCGTGACAACCCCAGCCGAAGCCACGGCTAAGATAGAGGAACAGAAGGCGAAAGCTATAGCCCGTATGAAGGTGGACGGTGTAACCGAACCACGCAATTTAGAAGAGCAGGCGCAGATGCTTATCGGCAAGGACATTTACGAGAAACTGATAAAAGGTTATACCGAGAAGCAATGGGGACGGAAATGTACAGAGCTTCCGGCTTTCATCATCAAGAGGTTGCCCGTGCGTCTAGTTTTCGACAATAACTATTTTAATGACAAATACCAGGGGATTCCCATCGGCGGATATAATGTGTTGATAGAGCGTCTGCTGGACGGAGCAGATACACGGTTGGGCTGTGATTTTTTTGCTCATCGTGAAGAATTGGAAGCTCTGGCGGATAAGGTGGTGTTTACCGGAGCCATTGATGAATATTACGGTTATCGGTTCGGCAAACTGGAATACCGCACGGTGCGGTTTGAGATGGAAACATTGGATACTCCGAACTACCAGGGCAATGCGGTGGTGAACTATACGGAACGGGAAGTGCCTTACACACGGGTCATCGAGCACAAGCATTTTGAGATGTTCGGCACGGATGTGGACAATTGCCCTAAGACGGTCATATCACGTGAATACAGTTCGGAATGGACGGAAGGCAGCGAGCCTTATTATCCGGTGAATAACGAAAAGAACAATGCGCTTTATCTGAAATACAAAGAGCTAGCGGATAAGGAAACGAACGTTATCTTCGGTGGAAGGCTTGCGGAGTATAAGTATTATGACATGCACCACATCGTAGAAAAAGTATTGAATCTGTTTTAATTTGTAAAAACGCAATTCTGAAAAGTCAATAATGCATGAAAAAGATCAAAAATCTGAAGACTTTCCATGAAATATTTTTATTCGTTTATTATATTGTGCTGTTTGGTGACCAATATGTTGGGTCAGCATACCTACGGCACATCAGGGCTGCTTTATTCTCCTACAGCCGAAATGCAGAAAGACAAGACTGTCATGATTGGTGGCAGCATGATAGACCACAATATTTATCGTGATGCCTATTGGAATGCCCATGATGAGTATAATCCTTATACTTATAACTACTATCTGAACATTACGCTGTTTCCATGGTTGGAAATAGCTTATACCTGTACGCTGGTAAAAGGCATTCATGGCAGCAATTACTGGCCGCAGCAGACTTGGGGCAAATTTACCAATCAAGACCGTTCGTTTCATGGGCGTTTGCGTCTGTGGAAAGAAGGTTGGTGGCAGCAATGGACACCACAAATCGTGCTGGGAGCGAATGATCCGGGTAGTCACGAGAGTGCAGGCGGCGGTGACCTTACATTTCAAGATGTAGGAGAAAGCACCAATCATCTGACCCGTTTCTATGTAGCTGCTACCAAGCATTTTACTTTTGAGAAATGGGGAACATTGGGTTTACACGCTTCAGTCATCCAGTTTGACGGTTTGGATTTTGACAATGAACACGGCATGACGGTAGGCATAAATTACCGTTTCAACCGTACTGAAGATGATTTTTGGAATAAAGCGTTGAACGGACTAAATCTGATGGGAGAATATTATGATGGCGTGTGGAACGTGGGAACAAACTATTCGGTGTGGAAAGACCGGATCAATGTGGTGGCAGCACTGTATGACAGTCGGTTTTTGTCTGTTGGGATATATTTCAGAGTGTGCTTGAAGTAACCAAGTATTTATTCGAATTTATGAAGATTATTGGAATAAAATTAAAAGCAGGAAGAAGTTCTGTAATAAAGAAATTACATGAAGGACACAGTATCCTTTCGGCAAGTCCCATGGAGCCATCCGAACAGAACATATGGAAATGAATGGACAACGAGCAAGATGAAGGAGAAAATTCCTAAATCAGATGTACTGTTCTTGTTTTGGGGATGATACTTTTGCGGTTTCCATGCAGATAACAAGTCAATTGTATCGTTGGAGCGAACGGCTCAGAGAAAAGTACTCTGTTGGAATTGATACTATGTATTGACAATAATTTTTCATACAGGCTTTTTGATGTCGCATGGAAAGAAAGGATAAATAAAAAAACATTAAAAATATATCAACGTGAGTTCGAAATAAAATCAAAAAATAGCAAGTTGTCCGTCATTGACAAACTTTACGTCAATGGCGGGCTTCTTTTCAAAAAAGCAGTATGCCGCGATAGCCGACAAGGAGTTGGCTATAAAGTTACTGAATGAACGATGTCTTGAGTGTTCAATCTGTGCGATGTTCTTCAGTTCGTCATTGACCGTTTCAATCAAGGCTCTTTTTCTTAGCAAAATCTTGTCGGCAATACTCATCAGTGAGTTCCTCATATTATTTTTAACTTTAGTAACAAGCTGTATGCCATTAAGGAAAAGGTTTTCAAACAGAACCTGACCTATATATCCCTTGTCTGCACATAGTTTTCCTTTGATGTTTTCCAGAAACCTACCCTGTTTCAACGGTTCCCGGTCATCCACGTTTCCAGGCGTGAACATGAAATTGAGGATCTCTCCTTGGTCATTGATTATCAGATGCAGCTTGAATCCGAAGAACCATCCCATAGAACATCTTCCACACTCGGCAAGCCCTTCAAATGTCTTATGAATCAAGATTCTTTGGTTACGATATACACATAAGGGAGTGGAATCAACGAAACTGATGCCGGTACAAGTTCCCAGCAGTACTTTTTTAATGAATATGGTCATGGGAAGCAATACCTCCTTCTCCAGTTCCACAAAACGGTTATAAGAAACCTGACGAGGAAAAAGGTGTTTCAGATGTTTACAGACATACTCCTTGTAGTAATGCTTGAAACAACGGAAACCACCGGAGTGAAACAGGATTAGAATAACCATAATCTCTGCATCACTCATACGGTTGGGTTTGTTACGATGCATGGTCTTCATATCCTTAATCATATATTTTTCCTGTTGCAATGTAAATTCCTTGCAAAAATCATCGGCCATACAATAAATCTCTGTAACTTTAGACTCTAGAAACATAGTGGTAATCGTTTAAATGTTATAATTCAGCACTATAAATTTAATACTTTTATCGCTATGTTTCTAATTATAAGTGAAATATATTTATTCTTATTTCGAACTCACGTTATATTAGGTAATAATCAATGCATTACTATTGAAATGATTTCTGACTAAATTTGTTGTCATTTATACATAATTCCATGAAAAGTAGGATAGTTTCCGTTTCTTGTCACTATCTTTTAATAAAATATATCTTGTGTTGAGTGGGGAGCAGTTGCCTTGGATTGAATGGCAGAACCTCAAGCCTTATACTCCATGGAGATGGCATTAAAATCGTACAGAAGTACGATAGAAGTCCACAGGGAAGGCAAGGCATACAAGGACATGATGTCCAAGATGTATTATGTGGACGGCGATCTCAAGAACGACACGGTACAGTTTGACCTGGCCGTAGAGCGTTTCAAGATAAACAATGGGTACATTGACAAGCGGATAAAGGACTTGATGGAATTTGAGACGAACTCACTTTATGATATAGAAAATTTCTGCGTGGACAATGAAAGTAACCTTCCTTTAAGACACCGTTTCTTGGATGTGCCGTGGAATGTTCCAGTGGATTCAAAGGATGACGCTGATGACAATATCCAATGAAGTCTTATTCCAACATTCTCTGCCCTTACCAACAGAGCATCAGGCTATGCGTGTCTGATACGTGGAGGTTGAATAAAAACATGATGGTACAAATGCCAACAGGTATAGGCAAACTCCATTCGCTCGCGTCGGTCATTCATGAGCATTTGCAAGAACGGCAAAGGCAAAGTGTGTGGATTGCCACCCACCGTCGTGAACTGGTAGAACAGATAGAAGATACGGTGGTGCGGTACGGCATACGGAAAGAGGAGGGATTGGTCTGTTCCTCCCAATGGCTGTCACACCATTGGGAGGATGTGGAAAATGACAAGTCAGACCTGATAGTGATTGACGAAGCTCACCGCGCACTTGCCGAGACCTACAAGGAACTGTGGGCACATTACCCAGATGCGAAAAATTAGGCAGACAGCCACTCCCTGTCTCATGAAAAGGCGGGGATCCACGGATTTGTTCGGCATCCTCGTCGCATCCGACAGCATCCCACCTTGACATTGATTTCTTCCAAGAGATCCTAGCTTCACACTGGAAACCTTATCTTGATAACCTTCACGTCTGCATGACCGATGCCACATGCTATGAGAACCATATGCATTTTCTTACGGACATGAAACTCCTTTGGGAAAGCCTCGAATGGCTCTACAGGCATATATTGCAGGGATTGGCATAAGGCGTCCGCGCAACAAATACAGGAATGTGGCGGAATCCTATCTGTCCTACTGCAAGAAAAGAAAGAGGAGAGCTTCAAGGACAAGAATGCTCAAGCGTGATCAGACTCCTTGAAAAACTCCTCAATCAAAGGGGTGAAATTCATAGAGAGTACGGAACCTCACTCCGATATACCCAAGATTATCATAAACATCTTTCCATCATCAGGAAGGTTCTTGTACAGGAAAAGGAAATGTTTGAAGGGCGAAAAGTCAGTGACCGTATCGTCAATATTAACCGTCATTATGTACGTCCCATCATCAGAGGCAAGGGAATCAAGTCCGTCGAGTTCGGTGCAAAGGTCAATAATATACAGATAGACGATATATCGTTCATCGAGCATCTCTCGTTCAAGGCGTTCAATGAGGGTATAAGGCTTAAGGTAAGATGTCTGGCTGCCGATTCCATATATGCCAATAATGCCAACAGAAAGTTCTGTACAAGATATGGAATATCCACATCCTTTGTGCGCAAGGGAAGAGCGGCAAAAGATGAGCCAGGTGCCTAGAAGTGAACTCTCAAAAGAAAGCCACCGGCTTGAAGGAAGCTTCGGTACTCAAAAGCAACATTACTCGCTCGCAAGAATAAAGGCAAGGAACAGGAAGCGGGAAATCCTGCGGATTTTCTTCGGAATACATACGGAAAACGCCATACTGATGCTTGACAGGATCAGGAACAAAATGGTGAAAGCAGCATGATATAAGTTTACTGAAAGAATCAGAAGAGGTCAGCAGACTTCTTCTGAGATTTTATGTCTTGCCCGATAAAAGTATAATAGAATATACAGAAAAATGACAATAAAAATGGCATATGAAGATGATAGAGTATAATCACTTCATATGCCATGATATTTTGTAGAAGTATTATTAACATATCTAAATCAAAACACATAAACTAAATGAAGAAAATACAACTATTCTTATTACAATTTCTGTTAATATCTATTACGCAGCACACCAATGCCCAACTCCCTGTCAAAACAGAATATACCGTTGAGATGGGAGGAACATCGGGTAAAGGAACCTACGCGCCGATGTGGCTTACTGCCAACAGGCAAGGTTTATCTTCTGCCAATACCGAAAATGGTTATTTACGGGCAGGGATTGCACATACAATGCCATTAAACCAACATTTCGGCTTCAGTGCAGGACTGGATTTGGCAACCGCCTACAATTTCACCTCCTCCTTCATCATCCAACAAGCCTATGCAAACCTCAGTTACCGATGGTTGAACCTGAGTATCGGCAGCAAAGAACGCTTGCCCGAATTAAAGAATTCCAAGTTAAGCAGCGGAGGTATGGTAGAATCAAATAATGCCCGCCCCATTCCCCAAATACGCCTGGAAGTTCCCGATTATGTAGCCATACCAGGTACCCATAAATGGCTTCATTTGAAAGGACACATAGCCTATGGACGTTTTACTGATGACAAATGGCAGGAACATTTCACCTCCATAGGCAACCCATATACCATTGATGTACTTTACCACAGTAAATCGCTTTTCGCCAAAGTAGGAAACAAAGAACATTTTCCGGTAGAATTTGAAGGAGGAATACAAATGTCCGCCCAATTTGGCGGAGACCAATATATTGCAGGACAAAAAGAGCCTGTAATAGATATGCCTACCCGGTTTGTTGACTTTATGCGTGTATTGGTTCCTATGGCCGGAGATGATACCACACCCGAAGGCGAACAAGTAAACATCTACGGAAACCATGTCGGTAGCTGGAATTTTGCCGCAACAGCTTATCTTAACCGGTGGAAGGTAAAGATCTATTATGAACATTATTTCGACGACCACTCCCAAATGTTTTTCCAATACGGACGTTGGAAAGACGGACACATCGGACTGGAAATAACTTTTCCCAAAAACCGCTTCATTGATACTTTTGTATACGAAGGATTAGGAACAAAAGATCAAACCGGACCTATGCTGTATGATTCCTTTTGGGGGGAATTTGAAGAGCAAATCAGTGCTAAAGATAATTATTATAATCACTACCTCTATCAAGGATGGCAGCATTGGGGAATGGGAATAGGTAATCCTTTACTTCCCGGACCTATTTACAACAAGAACGGACAGATTACTTTTATCAGCAATCGTGTACTGGCACATCACATAGGATTCTGCGGTTCCCCCTGTCAGTCGCTAAGTTATCGTGTGCTGCTCTCCTACTCCCGCCATTGGGGTACTTATGATAATCCTCTGAATGAGATCAAGAAACAATTCAACTCTTTGTTTGAAGTAACTTATGCTCCACAACAACTGAAAGGATGGAGTTTCACTGTATCCGGAGCTATGGATCGCGGCAGCATACTTGGAAATAATTATGGTGGAATGCTGGTTATCCGCAAACAAGGAATTATCAAATCGGGCAATAAATAGAAGTTTTAACTGTCAACCCAATCAACATATGAAACAAATATTATTATTCATACTCTTTATGCTGGGAATCAGCAGTTGTGACAAAGCTCCCATCAACGGCAAATTAGATGGCAGATGGCAATTAATGACTATAGAATATACTAATGGGAAAATAGAAGAATGTAACCGCATTTATTATAGTATCCAGTTACATTTGGTGGAAATCAGTGCCAAAGGTGGAAATGGAGGCACTCATATCGGACGTTTCTCTTATAAAGGAGATGAGGTAACCATGAGTGAATTCCGCCACCGGGGAGATGAAGAAAAACTAACGACACTGAATGAATTGAAACCTTTCGGACTTAATCAAGCTATTAATCATCTTAAGGTGGAAAAAGCAACAGGCAAGAAACTAATTCTGAAATCTGATTATGCACGCCTCACATTCAGAAAGTTCTAAAAAAATATACCACAGGCTATACAAACTGTCTGCCGATAAAATATCGGCAAAACAATTTATACGCTATAGCAGTGGCAAACCACTATACCGGATTTCTAGAAATCAATTTGGTGCCACCACTCATGAAGAGGCTGTCTCAAAATAAACTTGAGATGGTCTTTTTTTGTTTTATTTCAGATTGAAGTCATTTGTATTGTTCTCAAAAGAAGAATTTATAAGCTTGCTTTTGAAGATTTCATCCTTTCAAACTGTTTTTTCGTTGCCATAAACCTCCTAAGAGGCTACTTTTGCAAGATTATGTGCTATGGCGTCAAGTACAACTACTTCCACATGGAACAGCGGTCGAGGTTCAAACCGGACCCGTTCAAGGCGGAAAACTTCTACTACAATGAAGAACATGACTTTTGTATCTGCCCTATGGGACAAAAGATGCAAAGGATAGGGACCGGACATGTGAAAACAGCATTCGGATATGTCAGCGAAAATGCCAAATACAGAGCCGTCAGATGTGAAGACTGTCCGCTAAGATGCCGATATTTTAAGGCAAAGGGGAACAGGACGATAGAGCAGAATCACAGACTCAGAAGATACAGGCAGAAAGCCAAAGAGCTGCTGTGTTCCAAGGAAGGACTGAAACACAGAGGACAGAGATGCATAGAACCGGAAGCTGTGTTCGAACAAATGAAATACAATATGAACTACAAACGTTTCCGCCATTTTGGAAAGGATAAGGTCTTCATGGACTTTGCTTTCTTTGCTGTTGCCTTCAATATAAAAAAGATGTGTGCAAAAATGGCTAAAGAAGGTATGGATTGGCTGATTAAACGGTTTTACAAGCTTACAGTAGCTATATTTAGATGTTGCGAACACATAAATCAAAGAAATCCTCAAAATATCGTAGCTTAAAAAATGAGCCGATTTTTATAGTCAACGAAAAAAAGAAGGCGCATCGCGTATATGACACACCTTCATTTTTATTGCAAATATTTTGTATCATATTCTTGTTCTTATCTGTTGAAACATGCTCCATAAGAAGAAGCCTTTTTCTCTATGAATAAAAATATTTGCTTATTCAAAAAATATCCGTATCTTTGTATCCTAAGAGGGTTGTTCCATAAGTAAGAGGCTGTAAAATACTGAAATTAGCACAATCTCCAAATCGTTACCCGAAACTTTTTAAAACTTCCATAAGCGTTTGTCTTTCAAATCAATCTGTCAATAAGATAAAAATTTAAAGTATAATATTTTAGTGTTTTGTTTATGATCTGCCAATTAAAGTTCCGCAATTTATTCCATGCAAAAGTAGAGGGGGATTCCATATTACACAATAGCTATTCTATTGACTTACAAACATAAAGCATGGAGATTTTTCCTTTAATATGGAAAAATCTCCATGCTCTTTAAAATCAGGCAAACCAGCCAATGAAAAGTAAACTATCTTCATAGGCCAAGCAAGTTAAGTTACTTCGGCATTTAAGTTGACTTACCCGGGTAAATAAGTTAAGTTACTTTTCTTTTCATAGACACCTAACCTTTTCTCAAAGCCTTATCCGCCCCTACATCAACACCTTTCCATGCCTTCAGGTTAGTCCATTCACTATAAGGCTCAGTCCAGAAAGGATGATTTGCCGGAAGTCCCAATGGCAAAAAGACCGCTGTACACATATACAGACTGCCTGTATTTATATAAGGTTCGGACATATTTATCTGACTGCCTGAAAAACCAATTCTCAGCCACCCGTTTTCATCAAAAGTACCGGGCATAGATATCTGCCTCTGCATAACAGCTGTCAGAGCAGAACGGATCTGTCCTTTGGAAAGAGGCTGAGGAATCTTGTCCAACAAAGCAATTTGAGAAAGCGCATGAAAAGCGCCAAAACGATACACGATAGAACGGCCCACTACAGGATAAGTGGCTTCCGGAGAGATCATCCGTTCAAGCTGGGCAGCCATTCGTTGTTGACGAACCAATTGGCGTTCCAAGAACTCAGCACGCTCCAATCCATGCTTTTTCATGACATACAATACATCCGTCAACATCGGATGGATGACCAAACTGTTATAATAATCCAGATGCAATTCTGCCCCATCTCCATACCAGGCATCTCCTTTATACCATTCATCAATGAAACGGTTTACACCATAATATAATCTCTGACTATCATATTCCCCCGTAAATTCCAACAAGGCCGCTTCTACCATCGAAGCGAAAAGCAACCAATTACTCTCATTAGGCTTTATGCCACGCGTTCTTTTCAACTCATACACCAGTTTTTTTTGAATATCCACATCCAGATTTCCCCAAAGTTGTCTGGGAGCTCTCAACAAACCTTGTACAAGAAAAGCCGCATCTACCAAGGGCTGGGAATGACGGTTATCAAACATCAAATAATCAGCTGATTGCGGATCGACAGCCTGTTTCAGTCCTTTAACCACCAGTTGAATATACCTTTCTCTTAACTTTCCTTCCTGAGTATCATCAGGTCCCAGTTCCAGCCAAGGAGCAATACCGCAAACGGTTCTTCCTACCGCTTCCAGATAGGAAACACTTCTACGTAAAGGTTCATCAGACAGTGACTCAAACGGCATATTCTTTTTCAACGTGCCCTGACTGAGATTGACCAACACAGGATCAGCAATCCTTGTTAAAGTCTGCACCCAGTACATACGGTCCTCACTACCTGTGGGCTGAGCATACAGTTTTCCACACAAAAAAATAAAACAAAAAGCAATCAACAAACAATTCCTAGTTCTCATTCTGTAGTTTTTTTAAGCGTAACAAAGCCTCGACATAATAATAATCTGCATAAGACAGGGGAACATCTACTTCCGAATTCTTATTATAATTTCCCACACTATGCTTCAAGATAAAACCTCCGTTGGTTTCCGGTTCGGCAAGGTACTCCGGAGAGGACAAAGAACGAATCTGCATTTCTGCCAGCTCCAGCCAATCCGCTCCTTCCTTACTTTTATCCAGCTGACTCAGTTCAATAAGTCCCGATGCCATAACAGCAGCGGCGGATGCATCCCGGGGAGCAGCAGGAATATCCGGTGCGTCAAAATCCCAATAAGGTATTTTATCGTCCGGCAAATTGGGATGATTCTTAATATAAGAAGCTACTTTCCGCGCCTGTTCCAAATATTCGGTCTTTCCGGTCTCCCTGTACATCATAGTATAGCCATACAGCGCCCATGCCTGTCCTCTGGCCCATGCCGAATTGTCGGCGTACCCCTGATGAGTACCTTTAAAATGTGGTTGTCCGGAAAGCGTATCATAAGAAACTACATGATAACAACTATAATCATCTCTAAAATGATGTCGAAGAGTGGTCTGTGCATGACTGTCAGCCATATTCATCAAACGTTTTTCCCCCGTTGTCTTAGCAAGAAAAAACAAAAATTCCAGATTCATCATATTATCAATAATGACGGGAAACTGCCATTTTTCATTTGAATTCCACGATTTGATAGCTTTTACCCGCTCATCATAACGAGTTGCCAAGGATTTCGCTCCTACAGTCATCACCTCTAAATAATGAGGATTCTTTGCCAACCGATATCCGTTTCCGAAGCTACAATATAACATAAACCCTAAATCATGGGTGGTGGTCATATCCTTGGCAGACTCCACCCGTTCTGTATATAGTTCCGCATATCTTTTCAGTTCATCCGTAGGCGTATTCTCATACAAATACCATAACACTCCCGGGAAAAAACCGGAAATCCATGCCCGGTAATCGGATGTTTTCAGTTCACCACCCTCATAAGTCCGTGGAAGCCTTCCTTTCTGATTTTCCACTTCCTTCGCTAAAAAGACAGCTTGCCGTTTGGAAACCTCCAGCCCTCTTTCTATTACTTCAGCCATGGGCTCCCTTGTTTCACATGAAACGAGAAAAAGCCCCCAAACAGCTATCAACCCTATGAATATATTTTTCATAAAAAGATATTTTATAATTGATGTAAATATAGACGTATTTTCTTAATTTCTGAAATTACTGATTCAAAGTTTCTAAAAATTCCACCTCAACTATCCGGAGTTCATTGTGTACCTTCTTGCCTCCTTCAGCTTTGAAAAGATCAAGCTCTCCGGCCTTGGGTTCCACAACTTCTATGATTTGGCCGAATGCATCGGAATCCTGAGTAGCCCCCTTCAAACGGATGGTTATCTCATCAGAACGTACCGGACGGTCAATCATCAAATGAACATATCCCAAACTTTTCTCCGTGTTCCCGCTCCAAATCAAGTGTTCTCCGGCATATACTTCAAGCGGATAAGAACGCTGCCTCCATCCGGTCAGTTTGATACAGATATCATCTATTTCCGCACGCCTTTCCAATTTATATGTAATCCAGGCGGTGTTCAACCTGCCATCATTTTTCCACTCGCTCAATTCGTTGTCATCAAAACTTTTCCCTGCATCCCTTTGATTTGTTCCGGCTGTAACATCAGCCACTCTGACATCAACTTTGGTCTCTTTATAAGAGGGCGAGGACGGAGTTTCACCACGGTCAAAGCGGCTAGGCAACCCAACGGAAGGGAAAAAGGTACTTAAGCCATTTTTAACTTCTACCGGCTGCGTACTGAAAGCTATTTCTTCTGAAGCCAACCCTTCCGCAGCCACCTTCAGCACCACATTTCCCGGTTGCGTTGTCGAGCGGATCATCACTCGTGTTATACCACATTCCACAGGAAGTTCTTTTGCCAACACATAATTATCTGCCGCCTGTGCTATTCCTCCTCTCCATTCAGCCGGGCCTTGTAAATCAAACTTTATCTTATGATTAGCTAACGGGCATCGTTCTCCATTGCCATCCACCACTTCCACCTGCACCATAGCTATATCAGCGCCGTCGGCAAAGACGCCTTGCGGACTATGCATCAAGGTCAGTTTTAACCGTTCAGGCTCTCCAACGGTTTGAAGAGAATGACGGCTCAATTCTTTATGCTGTTCATCGTAAGATATGGCTTCAATCGTCCCTTTCTCCCATTGCACAGAATCAAAAGTAAACAAGAACCGATAATCCTGTCTGCCGAAACCTTTGGATTTTCCATTTACAAACAGTTCCACTGCATCTCCCGATGAAACCACATAAACAGGTTTTCTCACATCCGGAGTATAATTCCAATGACCAATAATATGAGTATGATAGTTTTCCACATCCACCCATCCGTCCCACATTACCTTGTGTGCAAAGAAGCCATCCTTAGGGATTCTCAACGGATCCACCACACCGCTCCGGCGATAATTCTCGGCACCACGTCCATAAGTCTGCGTATCGGAAAACACAATCTTCGCACCTCCTGAATTGACACGCCGGCCTGTTCCGGGACGCTCACGCCACAAATCATACCAACGTCGGACAAACTCCACAGCCAGCCTGTCCTGATTCTGATTATATGCTCCGGCATCCTGTCCTTTGTGCAAAGGACCATCTCCCTGTTTATGAAACGGATAACTATATTCGTCCCAATATTTACGCAACCCCTCATCACGACAATATTCAGTCTGAATCATAGGATGATGTTCACTTTTATTCACATAAAGCATTTCACCACCATATTCAGCCTCACGAATATCCAGCATCTCCCGGGAACCTATCGCCCTTCCTCCGTACGGATCATACTGATCCCGTATGGCAATCATCTCAACCATGTGCTCACGGCTGATTGATTCATTTCCCGATTCATAAAATAAAATACTTGGATTATTACGCATATAAATAATGACATCCCTCATCAACTCTTTCCGTTGTTCCCAACGTCTGCCGGTCGCATCTTTTTCCGCATCTCCTGCAGGCAACATCTGTATCACCCCCACACGGTCACAAGATTCCACATCCTGTTTCCAGGGAGTGACATGCATCCACCGAAAAAGATTGGCATTATGCTCAATCATTAATCCGTTAGAGTAGTCACTCATCCAAGGCGGTACAGACATTCCTACTCCCGGCCATTCATTACTGGACCGTTGCGCATATCCCTTCAACTGCAACACACGGTCATTGAGCCACACTTTTCCTTCTCCAAAACGAGTCTTGCGGAAACCTGTCCTGGTAACAACTTCATCCACTGGACGGCCATTCACCAACAGGGTAGTCTTCACATCATATAAATAGCCATAGCCCCAACTCCAAAAATGAAGATCTTTTAACGGTGCAGAAGCTTTCAATACAACTGTTTCTCCGGACTGCATTGTCGTCGGTTGTCCCCGGAATGTACTGACCCTTTTTCCATCATAATCATAAATGCTCACCTCATAATCCACATGAACGGACTTGCCATACTCATTCCGCACCTGTGACTCTGCATGAACAACCGCCTCACGGGTCTTTACCTTAATATCGGATGCATAGATGTAAGTCCCTGTAGTCTGTAAATTACTGTATAGAGGCAAGGTCTGGTATAATTTATCAGTAATGTGCAACCATACATTTTTAGGTACTCCTCCATAATTGGCATTGAAATTTCTATCATTCCACTGGAACAAACTTCCAGTCGAACGCTCCTTATACCTCCAGTCATTGTCTGTTCGGAGAGCAATCACATTCTCTCCACCAAAATTCAGAAACGGAGTCAGATCAAAGCCTACCGCCATCACCCCATTTTCATGCAATCCTATATGCTTGCCGTTCAAATAGAAATCCGCCGCCTGCCGTACTCCCTCAAACTCAATAAAGACCTTCTTCCCTTTTGCAGTCTTAGGGAGCCTGAAATGTTTTCTATACCAGGCTATAGTATCCGTCATTCCCCATATATGTACTTTAAATGCCTCATCTTCATTAAAAGCCCGGGGCAAAGTAATTTTTTTCCAGTTTTCATCGGAAAAATCCGTTCTTTCCGCCCCCGGCGTATCTCCGATATAAAGCAACCATCCAGGGTTGAAATTATATTTCTCACGGTTATTGCTCTGTCCGGATACGGGAAAAAGCAAAAGCATACATAATAAAATAAGTAAATTCTGTCTGTTCATGGTATTATTCATTGATTTATCAACAGCAAATGTAGAAAATCCACCTTGATACAAACCGCTCCCACGTTTCAAGATGTGGAACAAATGTTGCAAGATACGACTACAGAGTAGCTATCGGGAAATCCTGAACCAGTCGATATCAATAAATCCTTTGCGACCGGTCTTATTTGGATCAACGGCAAAAAATCCTATTTTTGAACCTATCCAACGTCCTTTGCCCATAGCATACTCGCCACCAGCCTTCTTCCATTTCTTTCCATCAATGCTGTAGGCATAGTTCACCTTGCTGTCTTTTATACTCATGCGTAGGTACACATCCTTTATATGCATCTCCGCAGGACGTCCCTTACGTGGAGTTCCTTTTTGTGTGGGTTTCAAGGTATCCACAGTTAACACCTCATCAGTCAAGTGAGTACGCATGGCATTCGGATTATGGCGTATCTGTAACTCGTAACCGTCCTCGGTACGTTGCAGACCCACAGACGAATATTCGGCCGACATACAGACAAGACCAACATACTGGTCTGAATTACGCGAACAAAAACTCAGCTTTGTGGTAGCTGTAAATTCATCAGCCGGTGTTTTCTGTAATAGCATATTCGGTACATACCACAGATTACTGACATCTCCAAGCTCAGGTAATGCATACGTAAACAGGCGGAAAAACCCCATACTTGTAGCTTGCCCGTAACTTTCTTTATAATCATTTTGCCATTGCCACTGCATACCAAGTTTTGATGAATCAAACTCATCAGTCTCCACAGGATTAACTATAGTCTTACTATCTGATTTCGGCTTACGGAATTTCCAGTAAGGCTCACCAGCATTCCCCATAACAGGCCATCCACTACTCCAATCGACAGGTTGTAAATGACACACGCGGCCATAAGGACCTTTATCCTGAAAATGTATAAACCAGTCTTCACCATATTTTGTATGTATCCATCCACCTTGATGAGGTCCATTCATCGTGGTTTTTCCGCGTTCCAATACACGTTTCCATTCATATGGACCATAAGGCGATTTACTGCGCATAGCCAACTGCCAGCCTCCAGCTACACCACCGGCAGGACAAAGAATCCAATACCAGCCGTCACGCTTATAAAACTTAGGCCCTTCGGTAGTAACATTGCCTGTAGCATCACCATCGAATACAATACATGGCTCACCTATGGCACGTGTGCCATCAGCAGACAATTCACGTACAGTAAGCACACCATTAAAACCTATACGACTGTTAGCCCATCCATTGACAAGATAACAACGACCATCCTCATCCCACAACGGAGTCGTATCGATATACCCGAGACCTTCAACCACCATCACCGGTTTTTCCCATTCACCTGCAGGATCTTTGGTTTTCACCATAAAAATACCCCGATCGGGATCTCCCCAATAGATATAGAATTCGCCTGAATGATATCTTATACTCGGAGCATATACACCCATACCATGTTGTGTGCGCACAGAATCAGGAAACTGGCTACGCAAGGCGTGACCTATTATCTCCCAATTAACAAGGTCTTTACTGTGTAAAATAGGTAGCCCGGGCATACAGTTAAAAGAACTGGCTGTAAGATAATAATCATCGCCTACAGCTACCACATCGGGATCACTATAATCAGCATTTATCACAGGATTGGTATAGGTACCGTCCCCATTGTCGGGAGACCATACTTCTGAACAATACTGTGCGCTCACACTCAACGAGCAGACTAACGATAAAAACAACAAAATACATTTCATATCCAATCCAACAAATCGTTTTTAATTAATTATTGGTTCATATTCTTTATAGGTTGTAAAAGTAGAAAACACTCTTCGATACAAACCGTTCACACGTTGCAAGATATGGAACAAATGTTGCAAAATAAAACGACAGAGCCCGTTATAAGCTTATTTATATTGTGTAGGCAATACCCCAAACAGTTTCTTGAATGATTTTGTGAAATAACTAGGTGTATTAAAACCAACCTTATCAGCTATCTCAGCAATGGAAAGACCTCCCTCTTTCAATAATTCCGCAGCTTTACGAAGACGTACATTCTTCACAAAATCAGAAGGCGAACTTCCGGTGATAGATGTAATCTTCCGGTAAAGAGTGGCACGACTCATGCACATATCCCTACTTAAATCTTCTATGGAATATTCAGGATTACTAAGGTTCTTCTCAACCATATCCAATGCCTTCTTTATTAATTGTTCATCAGATGCTGAAATAGAATTCGCTTCTACTTTTCCTTCTTTCGGCAATGGATCTATCTCATGCCTTTGCTCCGGATTTTGTTCCAGTGGCAGAACAGTCTGTGCAACAATGGGCTTCCGTAATTTCATATACATCCGGCCCAATCCCCAAACAACCGATAAAACAACAAGTACATAAAACAAATACGCCCAACCTGTTTCATACCAAGCAGGCAGACACTGGATCATAACCGTCAATGTACTCTTACTCCACAGTCCGTTTTCATCTGTAGCACGAACTTCCAGTTCAAATTCCCCCTTTGACAAATCAGACAAGCCGATACTATTTTTCCCTGCCGGCAAGGTCACCCACTTATCGTTTCTTTGTTTATAACGATAAGCATATCTTACCTTATTTGTATTCAAATGATCAAAAGTTGAAAAAAACAATTCCACATTCCTCTCGTGAGGGGACAGTCTTATTTTCTCTTGATTATCCACTCCTATTTCAGAGAGGTTATTCATTTTGATGGATGTCAAACGCACCACGGGCTCAGGTATCCTCCTCTTTTTTTCGTTATAGTGAGGAAAAGTCACAATTCCACCTCGTCCACCCACGCTCATTTCTCCCCGAGGGCCTTTATACAATGATTGGAAATCTTCCAAATTTATCCAAGAATCAGTACAAGACATCATATTAAAGATATGTGTTCCGGGATGATAGACCATCACCCGCTGTGATGTAAGAATCCAAAGATTCCCATTGTCATCCGACTTTATATCCAAAACAGCATCCCCTGTCAATCCACAATCTTTTGTCCGGGAAATAAAATCATTCATATCCGGAGAATAACTATACACGTTACCCTGTTTAGTACCCACCCAAAGATTGTTGTCCGGAGCGACAGTCAATACCGAATAATTTTCTCCAGTATCCTTTATTTGCAACCGGCTTTCTCCGGAAATTCTCCACAACCCTCTACTTTCAGTTGCAAAATAAACAACTCCTTCATTAGACGAAACGATAGCATTTATAAAACTAACATCATCACAAACTGTAGTCAATCGGTCTTCCTCCAAGCTATACCGAAATAAATGGTAAGTAGTCCCTATCCAAAGATTTCCATGGTGGTCATCATGCAAAGCACGGATACGCTCACCTTGTTTAATGGGTATGGCACATACGATGGATTCAAAAAGCCGGTTCTCCTTATACCGAATTAAAATTACCGAATGATCCCTTACCATATAGAGTCCCTCTCTGTCCGATGGCCTCTCAAAGAAAAAAGAGAGCTCCCTGTCATTCTCAACAACAGATATACGATCTCTCTGGGGATCATAAGCATATAGTCCCAATTTCTTTTGCCTGATCCAATAATAATTTTTCTCTTGAGAAAACTGCATAGGAGACGCGATTACCCCCAAATTTTGCTTTACCCCTTCCATAGACAAAGGAAGCACTTCATTAGGAAGAAAAGAAATAATGAAAGAAGAAGGATAATAACCTGTCACCCATAAGTTTCCGGATTGATCGGAAAGAATCTTTGTGAGGATTTTCCTGTCAGCTGATAATAAACGAGAGAGATCTACCTTATCCAAAGATGCATCGGCCGTTATTTTATAGGCATATAAGTTATCTGCCGCAGTCACCCACAAATATCCCTTAACAGAATCTTGTATGATATGATGAAGCTTTCGGGTATCGGAGTTAGAAGACGCATTATCCACTGTTTGCAATCCAAACATTTTGTCTGTATCCTGTGCCTTGGGATCAAAACGTACAATACCTTTTCCCCAAGTAGTAACCCAATAATACGGGGTGTTATGATCTTCCGTCATGCTTGTGGGATACTCTTCATAGGGCCAAGGATATGAAATAAAAGAGTCCTTTACCTTATCATAGCAAAAAAGCCCACCTTTTGCTTGAGTTACCCAAACTTTCTTTTTCTTATCCTCATAAATAGAATTGACGGTATTCTCCTGTCCTTTCCATGTAAGAATGTATTTTCCAGCTCTTTCCCCTGACGCATTGTATCGAAACAGGTGCCTGTTAGTCGAAATCCAGATCATACCATCAGACGTCGCTGTCATTGTAGTTATAGTCCAACTCTTTATCGTTTCATCAGCAAGCGCCCTTATCTCATAATCTGTTTTTGACAAAATATAAACGCCACGCTTCGTTCCAAACCATATTTTCCCTTCACTGTCTTCAGTAATACACGTCACACTGTTGTTTTCCAAGACTCCCGGATTCTTGAAATCAGAACGGAATACTTTCACTGTATACCCATCATCACGGCACAAGCCTCCCCCCTCAGTACCATACCACATATATCCTTCCGAATCCTGGAAGATACAAAGCAATTCTTTGGTCGGCAACTGTTCCGAATTAGGAAGATTTCTTATTATCATATCAAATGCTTTGACCGGAACGGCATTTATCCGCACAGTCAATAACAAAATAATGATTGGTAATAATATCCTTCCTATGTTTTTCATATTCTTCACGCAAGTACTCCTGTTAAAAACAAACGAATACAAAGCTAGGAAGAAATTCAAGAATTTGCAACTTGTCGGTTTAATTAAGTAGATTAAGAATGACCATATTTCCAGCAGCAACTAAATACAAGGTATTTCAACACCATTTACATTCCATCAGACATCTTGATTGTAGAAATCACTTTTAATACAACGCAAAAAATGAGAAACAGAACAAATTCAAAAGTCACGGATAGTAGCATACACACCATATTGTTGGTCGTCTATGTCAAACAGCGGACGAAGATTATAGGTTTGTGTACCATCTCTTAAAACAAAGCGTGCTGTTGTCCCATCAACCTTAGAAAGCCCTCTCAATATTACATTTTTATCGCTCCGTAAAATCACCTCTGACTTAGTTTCAAAAGCCAACATCATCGGTCCATAAAACACTGCAAACATTTTCTCTTTGTCTGGCATAGTTTTCAAATAGAAAGCATAATGAAATTCAATTCTTACTTTATCTTGATTAGTCCAGCACCTTTCAATTTCCAAAAATGAAGACGGTTTTGTTTGTACGTTTATTTTCTCTCCATTCACAAAAACATCCACTTCTTCAGCCCAATAAGGAATAAAGAATTTCAGAGAAAAGTTAGTTGGATGTTTGACAGAAAATTGAAAGTCCACAACTGGTTCTTTAGGAAAATTACCTGTTTGTTCCAGTTGTATTTTTTTCTTTTTCCAATACACTTTTGACGGGACATACGAATTCACATAAATAGCAGAATCATTATGATAATAAATGCCATTATTCAATTTAGAAAACGCTTCGGTGCAGGAACCACTACAACACATAAAATCATTCTCCTTCAAATACTTTTTATAACGTGGAGCGCCTAATGGCAAATGATAAACATAAGCCCCTGTGGATGCACTTTGTACAGGTAGCACACCATTGTAAAATACATTCATGAAGGCATCAGCATAACAAGATTCACCAGTCAAGGCAAAAAGTGCAGAATTAAGTCGTTGCGTATTATGTGTCACACAACTTTCTGCTATTTGTTTACTCAAAGTATTACAAAGATGCCCCGGCTCGCCCCAATGTTCTGCACTCACCGATGTATCAGTCACAGCGTTGGGACGCGGACCACTACTAGTACCATTCGCATAAGTATGCGCATGCATCAACATATTCCAGAAGTTCACAACGGCTGTCACATATTTTTGTTCTTGAGTAGCCTCATACCTCTGAACAAATCCATTGACCAAAACAATATGTGTATTAGCATGCAATCCGGAAAGAATATCCTCACCCCATACCAAAGATTCCAAAAACCAAACCGGATCAAACAAAGTGGCTAAGTCCAAATATTTACGATTTTTTGATAAACGGTAAAGTTCATATAAAACCTCATTCATACCACCCATTTCATTGGATGGATTAGCCGTCACCGTATACATCATTTGCTCTATGTTTGAAGGAGCAAGTCGTGACATACGTCTTTCTACATAGTCTGCCATCGAAAGCACCATTTTGTACGCTTTTTCATTTCCTGTGTGAACATATACATCCAATAATCCCTGCATAATTTTATGAAAGGTATAATAAGGTGCCCACACACCTGTAAAACGGGTTTCCAATATATCAAAATCCGTTTCTGGAAAAGCACTCAGATAACCACTACCATATACTTGCTGGCACTCATACAGTCCCTCTACAACATATTTCAAATTATGAGTCAAATGAGTTCCAGCATATTTCTCAACTACCCATGCTGCAGCAGAAAGATAATGCCCCACGAAATGTCCACGCAGCCCTATATGAAGTGCTTCCCACCCTTCCAAAGGTTTGGCAGAAGAAGGCAAACCAGCTGCAACTCTAAAATTATGAAGCAACCTATCCGGTTCCAAAGACTCCAACCAAGTAATATTCAAACTTTCACGTTGTTTAATCCACGAAGCTGTCAATTCCACCTCTTTATTGGAAAAAGGGTACAACTTTCCCACAACCAAATGCTTTCCATTATCCAGTTTTGACGCTTTTACTTGAAAGACTCCAAGAAAAGCTATTATAACCCAAAGCAGCCTTGTCATTTCAATCTAATTTAATTATAAGTTAAAGACTCTCGTGCTATTCCATTTCATAATGAAAATAATCTATATCTACATATCCGCTTTCGACATTGTTATTATAACAATAGACCCCAATCCTATCTCCACGATAATTTCCCCAACTTAATTGATAAGGATGTCCGAAAGGAATGAAATTGTCCCCATCAAGACTATAATAATACTGAGAAAGCCCATTATTTCCCCATATAGAACGCAACCATACGGATGTACCTACAAATTCTTTCTCTAACAAGAGATGTCCATTTTCTGTATATTCCATCCTTTTTCTCCCAGCTCGTTGTACTATTCCCAAAGTTGAAAAACATTTTGAGAAATGACATATTCCTGTTTTCTGACCATCGACAAAACCTGACAAGTCCATTTTAACCGTAACTATATTCTTCTTAGTCCGGAAACATCTTTGTGTCAATGTATTTCCAGCCGCTAATAAATTATCCTTTTTTAAAGGCATAAAAGCCTTTAACCGAAGCCACCCAGAACGTTCATTCAAAGAATACATTTCTTTACGAGGCTGATAATTCCATTGCCATTGACAATGTAGTGCAAGAGAATCAAAATCATCACTTCGTGCAATATAATAGCTAGAGTCAGAATCTCCCTTAGGCATTTTACCAGTCCAAACCATCGTTCCAATTCCTTCAGGAAGTACTTTCCCTATAATCGGCCATTCATTCACCCAAGTTACAGGTAACAAACTAACTTGCCTTCCCGCCCAATCTCCTGTACCATGGTGAGTTAAAAAATACCAATCTCCATCCGTATCATCAATCAAACCACCTTGATTGGGTTCCATAGCTTCAACAGAAGGTAAAGCCAATTGCTTTTCTTCTGTATATGGACCAAATAAACGCCTTGACCTTTTGGCCAATACATAACGTCCTACCCCTGCTTTATGCTCGCTAAATACCAGATAATACCAGCCATTCACCTTTATCAGCTTACTAGCCTCACGCCCACTCCCTTCATTAACCAATTGCGCCGATAATTTATCTATACTTTTAGCATCAGAAGTCATGCGAAATAAATAAGTCTTATAATTATCGGCAAAATGAGTCCCTACAAAACATACATCTCCATTGTCATCAAACAAAACAGAACAATCATCCCAACCAGCTTCTTTCATAATAGGATGCAACGGCTCCCATGGGCCTTCCGGATTTGCAGCAGAAGTCATAAAAAAGCCTTCATCAGGAGTTCCAAAAAAGATATAAAACCGATTCCGATGGTAACGAATTGTACCAGCCCAAATACCACGACTGTAACGATTCATCCGTTGCCAACTCAACTCCGGACTTATTTGAGTAAGATCTTCAACTGCATGACCACATATTTTCCAATTTACCAAATCCTTAGAATGTAAAACAGTCATACCGGGAGAAAACTGGAAAGTAGAACTGATTGCATAATAATCCTCCCCTACCCGTATGCAATCTATATCGCTGAAATCGGCAGGAATAATAGGATTCCGGTAGAGAGAATCCTGGTATTCACCCCAAGCATTCCAGTTTCCCCATTGAGGAATGCCCTGCCCCCGACTGGAATCACAAATGAACAGGCAAAATAGAATCGCCAAATATACTTTATATCTCATAACGCTTTAAATTAATAATTAATGATTTACATCAGAAACCAATCTCCACTCAAAAACCGTCCCATCTTTTCGAGCAGGAAGCGTTCCCGGCCAATCAGCCGAGTAAAGTTCACCTGTTTCAGGATGCAATCCTATAAAACGGTTTGTTTTTAAAGATAATAACATACATTCTCCCCGCAACATGTCCTGCCACATAAACAAGCTACCTTCCGTTTCATTTTTAATTAAGCGAACATCAGCAGACAATCCGGCCCCAACTACGGTAAGGAATCCCGTACCATTCATTGCTTCAAGTGCCACTCGCCCACTTCCTCTATCATGCACTTTAAAAACAAAACAGGCATCATTTTTAATCTGACGGCTCCCAGAAGGAGATAAAACCCCATGCGGATTTGCCCACAGCTGCTTTTTATCCCCTTTATTAATCAACATAATATATTTACCAAGAGGCAAATTCATAGAACGATCCGCCATTGGTTCTTCCAACTTGAAATTATCAAATGCAGCATATCCACCATTTACCCCATTCATGTTATAAGCAAAAAGGGCATAACGAGTTCCCTGGAATGTCTTCAACTGATAAGGCAAACGAATTGTATCTCCGATAACTTCAAAAGTCCCTCCATCCGTACAATAACTTAACAATGCCCAATCGTTATCAAAATCCCCATAAGCACGTAAGGCTATTTTAGGAGATGATACCGCACAGTCTATCGTCTTATTCTTATATAAATCATAATATCTTAAGATCCATTCATTCTCCGTTCGCACTAAGCCAATCCACGCATACGGAATATTCATAAGCCCCAAACCTGCCACATCTCCTGCTTTCAACTTAGAGCCGTCCAACTCTACTGTAGCATACGATACAGGGCCTATTCCACGTTGAGTCAATGAATTCTTAGCTGTTAAAAAACTTTTTGCCGGCATCGTATATAATTTCAATTTGCCTTTTTCTAATTTCCATTTCTTATAGACTGGTTCATGATTCCATTGCCATGCGTTGGAAAGTTCCTCTTCATTAAAGCTATCATCTCGTTCAAACGGTGAATAAGGTGCAGTTTCCTTTACACCCACATTCGGTTTATACCACGTACGAGGAGAACGGCCTAAATTATTCTTTAAGCCGAAATAAGGCCAAGAATCAACCCATGTAACAGGGGAAAGAAATACGGTACGCCCCACCGACCGAAAATCCATCATGGAAAAGCCCCACCATTCTCCATTGGGCAAATCAACGATTCCTCCCTGATGCATAGGGACAGCGCCCATTATATTTTCAGCTTCTTTAGCAAGACTCAATGTATCACCGGGCAATGGCAAAGCTGAATGTTGCCCCATGTTCATTGTCCACCAAGCACGCTGTGTTCCCATTGTTTCACGGGAACTGATGACCACCGTTTCGTATGGGCCATAGATATGCTCAGATCTTGCACACTGCATCCGCCCGTTATCAGCATTAACGATATAATATTTTCCATCAATTTTATAAAGGTGATTACCTTCGCCCATAGCGTGACCGTCAGGTATGATAACCCTTTCCGTTCCCGGCACTATTCCACTAAGATCTGTCTTTAGTTCCACCAACTTGATAGTTGTCTGTCCATAAACAACATAGATTTTCCCGTTTTCAAACAGCACAGACAAATCATAAATATTTTCGCCTATAGGATGACGTTTCCAAGGACCTCGGGGATCCGCTGATGTGAATACTTGTAACCCGTGACGATTGATATTAGAAAAAATATAAAAGACACCTTCATGATAACGAATGCAAGGAGCCCAAATTCCTTGTCCGTATGATTCTTTTCCTTGTTCCAACCTAAACTCCTCACCTAAATCAAATTCAGTCAAGGCATAACTCAGCAGTTCCCAGTTAACAAGGTCTTTAGAATGTAACACAGGCAGCCCGGGAACACTATGCATAGTGGTACTTGTCAAATAAAAATCTTCTCCAACCCTAATAATATCCGGGTCCGAGCATTCATCATAGAAAATAGGATTGGTATATGTCCCATTCCCATTATCCGCACTCCAAGATTGAGCCAAAGAATATCCCCAGCCAACTATTATGAAAAAAAACAGTATCAAATATCGTTTCATAAGTAAAACACACATTTAAATCTCATTTTTAAAAAGTCCAAGTACACATAAAACCGATGCAAACTTGGACTTTTTTATCACAGATATATTATCAATATCCCGGGTTTTGTGTTAGTCGATCATTATTTTGCATATCTGTTAATGGTATAGGCCATAACCAACCTTTTGCCGAATCAAATTCTCTTGTAGCTACCGTCACCTTCTCAAACTGCCAAGTAGAAGGACTAGAAGGATCTGAAAGTTTCGTCCGATTATATCCATATACGTCATGCACCAAAGATTCATCTTTCCATCGCAACATATCTACATATCTCATTCCTTCCAAAAACAATTCTACCCTCCGCTCGTGTCTCAAAATTTTGCGCAAAGCCTCTTGTGATAGATTCGTACCTTCTGCCTCCTGAATGGTAGGCATTCCCACACGTTGACGTACTTTATTAATCAGTGTATAGACCTCATCCGTCAAGTTATTCGCTTCAATTAAAGCCTTAGCACGCATTAATAAAACGTCTGCATAGCGTAATACAATTTGGTTAATGGCACAATTATCCGGATCGCTATTCCCTATATCCGCATATTTGCGCGGGCGCGTTCCGCATGGGACTTGATCATTAGCCGGAATGAATACAATTGAACCGTATTGAGCTCCTGGAAGAACTATGGAAGCAGCCAAACGAGGATCACGATTCAAATATGGATTCTGACTATCATAGCCGGACGCCGGATCTGTAATCGGTTTTCCATTTGTCATATAATAATCGTCTATTAAATCAACAGACACATTAGGAGTAGCCCAATTAGTAAAAGACACACAAGTTGTCGGATAAGGCTGTGGTTGTAAATTCTTAATATATTGAATATCAAAAATCACTTCTATATTGTTTTCATTAGCCTCCTGAAAAATTCCTGCATAATCATTAAACAAATCATATATACCTAAATCCATCACTTCTTTAGCTGCAGTCGCAGCATCAGCCCATTTTTCATTCCGCAGCAAAATTCGACATTTTAAAGCCAAAGCAGCTCCTTGACTAGCCCGTCCAACATCTGTTCCCGAATACTTAAGAGGTAAGTTTGGAACTGCTGCATCCAAGTCTTTCAACAAATAATCAAGCACCTCGCTTTTAGGCATTCTTTTGACATATGCATTTTCCAACGTCTGTGACTCATCCACAATAGGAACGTCACCAAAGAAAGTAATCAAGTCTGCATATCCGTATGCACGTAAGAATTTGGCCTCTGCCATCATCTGAGTTTTTACACTTTCACTTATGGGAGCTACCTGCAAATTAGTCATAAACATATTGGCGCGAACAATCAACCGATAATTCATACGCCATCTATCATTGGCTGCTGTGCTGGAAGAGTTTTGCTTCCATCCACCAAATTCTGTGGAACCTTGCCAAGAATCTTGACAATAAGCATCATCTGACATAAAATCCAATTGATACCAATAAGTGGAAGTAACGGGCTGCAATGCTGAGTACACTCCCATTAATGCCATTCTACACTGATTTTCATCTTGATAAAAAGTTGTAGGGGATAAAGAAGCTATTGGAGTACGATCTAATAAATTGTCAACACAACTACTCATCCCCATTACACCTAAAACAGAAATTAAAATATATCTATATATTTTCTTCATGGTTATTCACAATTAAAAGTTAACATTCAAACCTATCGTATAGATACGGACTTGTGGAAAAGCTTGAGCACGTGTTTCTCCAACTTCTTGTTCCGGATCAAATCCCTTATAGTTTGTAATAGTAAAAGCATTCTGAATATTACCATACAAACGTGCTGTACAATTTCCCATAAAAGGAAGAATTTTTCTATCAAATGTATACCCCAGCTCAATATTCTTCAAACGCAAATAGGAAGCATTTTCCATATAGAATGTGGAATGAATATTATTTCGGCCTCCATCCAATGTTAGACGAGGATATTTTGTATTTGGATTGTCTGAAGTCCAACGTTCCAACCACCAATCACCCATATTGGCAAAACCACTAAACGGACAAGCTATTTCAAAATAAGTGTACCCGTCAATGCCTTGTACACCTTGCCAAAACATACTGAAATCGAAATTCTTCCACTCCAAATTAAATTGCCATGCATAAGTCAAATCAGGAAACTGTTTTCCAATAACGGTTCTGTCATCCTCCATAGTCACTTTTCCATCCCCATTAAGGTCGGCATATTTAATATCACCCGGCTGAGCCGTAAAATTAGCAACAGAAACCACACCGTCTTTCAAAATATATTTCCGTTGTTCGTGTGGAATACTCGGATCGTTATTATTCTGCCATGTAAAATCAGATATTTGATATAAGCCATCCATTTTATAACCATAGAAAGCATTTATAGCGTGTCCTTCTACCTGAGCTTTAGCATCACTAATAATAGGACTTGCCCCATTCAAATCTGTTATTTTATTTACAATATGAGAAAGATTCAAACTTGTCTGAATTTGAAGTCCATTATCAAAACGCTTTCTATAAGAAACCATTGCTTCTATACCTTTGTTACTCACTTTACCAGCATTAACATAAGGTGCACCCAAATTACCCATCGTAAGAGGAATCGGCGTCTGCATCAGAATGTCATTAGTTCTTTTGTCAAAATAGTCAAAAGTCAATGATATTCCATTATTCAACGCCAAATCAAAGCCTACGTCAATTTGCGAAGTCGTTTCCCAAGTTGTTTCTTTATTAATCAGGCTATTCACAGCCACACCCGGCTGCAAAGCTCCACCTAATGAGTAATTTTGCCCACTGGACAGTATCTCGCTTCCAACATAATAAGAATTGATATTCTGATTACCTAACTTACCCCATGATGCTCTGATTTTGAACATATCCAGCCAATCCAAGTTTTTCATAAAATTTTCTTCCGAGATGAGCCATCCTACAGAGAATGAAGGAAAAGTACCCCACTGATTTCCTTTTGCGAAGCGTGAAGAACCATCACGACGAATATTCGCTTCAAACAAATAGCGATCATTGAAGCTATAATTGATACGGGCAAAATAAGAACGTAATCCCAAATCATAAGCATCAGCATTATTGCTCATTGTTGATGCGTCTCCTAAATTCAAGATAGGCTGATTATTATTTACAAACCCCGAACGGAAGCCACTATTCCATTTCCACTTGAAATACTCTTCAGAATAACCTACCATGGCAGAAACCGAATGTTTGCCAAACTTTTTATCATATTTCAATAAAGTGGTAAGTAAAGTCTGATAATTCAAATGATTCGTTTCATTCAAATCCGACATGAGCGATTTGGTAGATCCATCCGTGTTAGCTAAAGTCACATTGGCATGAAATTCATTGACGTTAGAGCTTTCCACATTGTAACCGTAAGTCAATTGCGCACTTAGACCGTCCCATATTTTCAACTCCCCTTCAAGTTGTCCATTGAACATATAACGTTCAGTTCTTGAAGTACTACCTTCCATTATTTCACCATAATAATTACGTTCTCCATTTACACTCATCCAAACACCTTCCTCATTTTTCAGAGGCCATACAGGCGCATTGGTTGCATACCATTTGGCATTCCATATATCCCTTGGTTCCTTCTTAACACCATAATTTCCAGAAAGACGAGTCGTCACACGTAATCTCTTCTTCCATAAATAAGAATCAATGTTGGTTCTAAAATCCGTTTTCCGATAATTTGTTCCTACCAAAATACCTTCTTGGTCCAAATAGCCCAGCATAATGGCATATTGAAAATTATCAGAGCCACCAGTAAGATTCAGACGGTGATTCTGCATACTAGCTTTATCATAGTACACATCAAAATAATCAATACTAGGATACATCGGATCTGTTCCATCTCTAAACTTCTGAATTTGTTCCGGCAGATACTTTTCTTGCTGACCCGAATTACGACAAGCTTCATTATATAAAGTAGCATAATCGTAGGAATTCAAAACACTTGGCAATGAAGTGGCTTCCTGTATGCCAAAATATCCGTTATAAGAAAGCTTCACTTTCCCTAAAGCTCCTTTTTTAGTAGTAATAAGCACTACGCCATTGGCTGCACGATTACCATAAATAGATGCTGAAGCCGCATCTTTCAATACAGAAATTGAGTTAATATCCGAAGCATCCACATCCGACATGCTTCCCGGAAAGCCATCTATCAGAACTAATGGATCACTATTATTTAATGTACCAACACCACGAATATTAATAACAGCACCATCCGCTCCCGGCTGACCAGACTTTTGTAAAGCATATACTCCCGAAACAGTACCTTGCAACGCATTACTTGCATTGGTTATAGGCCGATCTCCTATATCTTTCATTGATACATTTCCTACCGCTCCTGTCAAATTGACTTTTTTCTGCGTACCATAACCCACTACAACCACTTCATCCAGCGTTTCTGTATCTTCAGCCAGCGTAACAACGATTTCTTTCTTATTCCCTATTTTCACATCCTGTGAAGTAAAGCCAATATACGTAATCTGTAAAACGGCATTCTTCGGGGCATCCAACACAAACCGCCCATCTATATCTGTTATCGTACCTATTGACTGACCTTTCACCGTGACATTGGCACCGATTATCGGCTCGCCATTCGTATCTTTCACAATACCTGTCACCTTATTTGCCTGTTGGGCAACTTCCCCATCTTTCGCCTTGCTCATCAGCATGATATTCTTACCCTCCATGGCATAATAAATATCAGTACCTTCAAAAACCTTATTCAACACTTCGGCTACAGATTTATTTTGCGCATTCACCTTCACATTGCGCTTCAGATTCACCTCGTTTACATTATATACAAACAGATAATCTGTCTGTTTTTCTATTTCACTGATTACCTTGCCTGTTGACATGTTATCCGCCACAACAGTCACCTTCATTGTCTGAGAATAAGACTCAGTGGCAAAAGCTGTTCCGGCAAAGACAAACAGGGCTAAGAGTGTGTTTCTCATCATACGGAATAAATGTTTAATTTCTACAATAGATTCCTGATACAAAATATTTTTCATATATTTGCATTACTAATTTTAGGTTCAACTTAAGATTATTTGAGAAAAAAAATTGTCAATACGTAATTGACGTTTCCATGGGATGGTGTTGCAGCACTATCCCATTTCCTTTTTAGACCATGTGTGTTATTTCATAGGCATATTCTCTTTTAAGGGTTAATTAATTGTTATCACATTCGTCTCATCATCCTTTGTATAAGTAAACTTATTATTGAGTCTCAAAACTTTCAGTACGTGTTCCACCCCATCTTTCGTGCGGAATTTACCTGTATAACGGTTCTTTAAAATCCGGGTATTATTTACCACAATATCCACCCCATAATACAGTTTCAGTTTCTCTATCATATCACGTACGGATATATCATTAAAACAAAGCAAGCCCTCACGCCACAAAAAATAATCGGCCTCCTTGATGTGTCCTTTTACCAGTCTGTTGCCTTTCAAGCTGGCCATCGTGTTCGGTTCCAGCCTCATTCCACTGTTATTCGAACCGGGCACTAAAATTTCGACAGCACCTTCCAACAAAGAAGTTTCCCATACGCTATCCGCTGCATAAGCCATTACATTGAACTCTGTACCCAGCACCTTCACATTACATTTGTTCGTCTCTACAATAAAAGGCTGTTCCACATTCTTTGTCACCGCAAAGTAACCCTCACCATCCAATTTCACATTTCGGATATCCCCTTTGAAACTTCCCGGGAAAGTCAAGGTACTGCGTGAGTTCAACCAGACTTTCGTACCATCCGCCAACATCAATTCCGCCCGTTGGCCCGCCGGCACATAAATGGACTGCCATGTTTTGTCTTCCGGTACCTGATGTTTTCCTGTCCAATAATGTGTACCCAACAAGACGATCGCCAATACCGCTGCTATCTTGGCAGCTTCCATACATATTCCGCGTAACGAGAAATGTTTCCTTTCCCGGCTATTCTCCTCCGCCACAGGTTCCGTACGCCACAATGCCATGTCATGCAACTTCCGTTGTGCCATATATTCACGCATATTCTCAGGATTTTCCTGTATCCATCCGGTCACACGCTGCTTTTCGACTTCAGTAGCATTTCCGGCTATATATTTTTGCAATAATTCAGGATTCATATTCTATGCTATTTTATTAGAAACGACTCAAGAAGAAATTACCCTAAAAGAAAATGAAGAAAAATATATAAAAATCATTTTTGTCCTCAAAAACATCCGTATCCCCATCCGGTCAGGCTTAATAATAAAAGAAGAAATAAAATAAAGGAAGATAATCTTTTAAAGTCACCCGCAGTACTTTCAATGCTTTTGATATATGATATTCCACCCCCTTTATAGAGATTTCCATCTCTTCGGCAATCTCTTTATTAGATTTATTTTCAAAACGGCTCAAAATAAATGCCCGTCGCGTCTGTTCCGACAAGGTGCTTAAAGTAGCACTGATGATTTTTTCCACTTCTTCCGAAAAAATCTCATCAGGATTGCACGCTTCCAAGGCAGACATACGGATAGACAATTCCTGTTGTTGCCAGTCGGCCATCACTTCAAAAGCACTGCGTTTTACCTCCTCGTGCTTTAGATAGTCCAAGGCCTTGTTCTTCAAAATTGCCAGTAACAACGGTAAGATATATTTCTCTTCAACAGGCTCGGCCTTCAACTTTTCCCACAACTTTATTAATGCCTCGGAGGCAATATCTTCTGCTGCCAAATCATTATGAACATATGATTTGGCAAAGAAAAAAGACTTCTTATAATAAGAGGTATAGATATCATTAAAAGAATTTCCAGGCATTTTGCTCATTTGTATATCGGTTGTGCTTTTCATCCATATTACGATGGTAGAGCAAAGTTAGTAATAAACCTTCGATAAAAACAAAATTATCCTGTTAATTCTTTCTCTTATATGCTATGAGCTTGCCTTATATGCAATCGCCCTCCACCGTCAGACTAAGCGGCAAAGAGGGAAAGTTGCCATAAATATAAAGTTCACGGACAAACACCCCTATACTGTCCGACTGGAAGGAAACTTTCAACTGTAAAGTATCTCCCGGAGCAGCATGATACTTGGAGCATCTCGTTTCCAGACAATCACAAGAAGAAACAATGTAATAAATATGTAAACTGTCACTTCTCGTGTTTTTATAGATAAAAACGCCACCACTAAAAAAGTCGAACAAACAAATCGCTAAGCAATCTTTTTCATTTATTTCGCCATATGCGATTCCCCCTGAAAAATCCTTCAAAAGCTTCATCCCTCCCGCAAACCCTTTGCCGGAGGGCGTTCCGGCTGAAAGATCACACTGGGAAAAAGCTTCAGGCCGCGGAAGAATCCTTCAGCTTCACCAGCCGGTACACATTGCCATACTCGGTATGAATGCGTTGTATTCCTAATGCAACCATCATCCTGCCCAACCGATTCGGAGTCACCCCGCGCATGGCTGCCGGATAATGCTTCTGCAAATAATTGAACAAATCCGTCGTGGTATAGGGCTTGGACAGCTCCCCTTTTTGCGGCATCCGGAAACAACGCAAAAACAGTTCCTGCTCGGCAGGCATTTTATAAAAATTCCGATTGCTATGCTGTATCTCCTTCTCTTCCTCTTCCGAGAACCAGTAACGCTCTCCCCCGACTAACTCCGCTTTCAACTGAGCGAACAATTGCGCATGATCGGGCGGTGTGCAGTCAATCTTATCATCCACCTCCGCACAAAGAAAACGGCGGCTTCCTGTGGGATCAGTCAGCAGGTCCGTCATATTGGACGTACCGATGAAAGAGGCGATACGAGGCAGATGACTGAATGCCGGACGATGTGCCCTGCGGAAAGTCAGTGTGGTCATCTGCATCAGATTCTTCAAAGCAGGCATCTGTCCGGCACGGTACTTATCGAACTCATCCATATTGATCAGTCCGAAAAGCGAAAGTTTCTGTTCACATCCACTCTCGCTCGTCAGGTCGAACTTGTCTATATAATAAGGTGTAAGTTCCTTAGGCATCAAAATCTTGCAAAAAGAAGACTTGCGCTTCCCCTGCTCACGGCTCACCAACATAGGCGCCACCGCATTGGCGCAATCCTGTGCCTGCCCCAGCCATTGGGCAGCAACACCCAGCATCCAACGGTGAAACCCTTTCACCCACATCGGTTTACGCGATATACGCACGGCCAGCGGAGTAACACGATCCACCCCGTCCCATTGAGGCAAGTGGTTCATATAATGCAGAAAAGGATGATAGTTTTCCACCTTTCTGGAATGGAGCAAACGGCTCACATCCTTATCCCAGCAATTGATGCCGCCGGTACGCGCCTCCAGGCAGAATGTATTCAAATCACGTTGAGCCACTATACCATACTCTTCATCCGGCATCTCTTTTCCACGATACTCCGTCTGTTCGGTGAGAAGGTTATAACGAAAATCATACCGTGCGGTCAAAAAGCACTGCAAGGCCTCCAGCATATTCTCCGGTTTCTTGCGCCCCGATTTGCCAGAAACCGCCTTTTCATCGATAGTTTCTGCCATACCAACTGCCTCGACAGCCGCTGGAAGAACAGTTTCGCCCACCGTTTCCATAGCCATTGAAGGCAACACTCTTTCCGGATTCGCACTTTTTCCCACGCATATCCTCATTTTCATACTCTTTTTGCACCAATTCAGTAATTTTTCCACTAATTTTTTCATCCTTTTTCATTATTTGGGGTTGTGTAATATCACAAAGATAACATACAAAATACTCTTTTACAAGCATTTACTACACACTACTGCAAAAAAGTGACTAAGCGAAAATAACTGGGAAATTATTCGTTTTTATCAAGACTATTTCATACTTTTGCACCGTCAAGTTAATCATTTCACTAGAATGATGAAGTTTCATCACTTGAGTGATACAACTTCATCACTTTAGTGATATAATTTCATCACCTAAGTAAAATGATTAACTTGAAAGGAAGTTGCAGCAAACTCTTCCGTACAAGAAAGCATAAACAACCGGATAAAAACAAATAAGCGAATGGCTATCAAATTTGAATTTTATGAATCACCCAATACGATAGGTACGCGCAAGAAGCGCTATCACGCCCGTGTAGTAAACTGGCAGCGCATCAACACCGACTATCTGGCACGGGAAATACAGTACGGCTCCTCGCTCACCGTGGCGGACATCAAGGCAACCATCATCTCGCTCAGCGAGAAACTGGCCTATTACTTGAAAGACGGCGCCCGGGTGCACATCGAAGGGATAGGGTATTTCCATATATCGCTTACCTGCCCCGAGACACGGACACCAAGCTCCACACGTGCCAACAAGGTGAAATTCAAATCGGTGACATTCCGTGCGGACAAATACCTGAAGCATCAGTTGAGCGACGTTAAGACCGAGCGTTCGAAATACAAGCCGCACTCCATGCCGGTGACAAAAGAGAGTATAGACGAGGCATTGACGGAATACTTCCTGACAAACAGCGTGCTGACACGCCGGAAGTTTGAATCGTTATGTGGACTGACACGTGCCACCGCAGGACGTTATATCGCCCAACTGGCGAAAGACAAAAAACTGCACAATATCTCCATTCCACGTAACCCCATCTATGAACCGATGCCGGGATTCTACGGAAAAGAGAAACTGCCCGAACCGAAGAACGAAACGGAAAACGTATCGGCAACAAACGACACGGACCTGACAATAAAGTAAATATACAACGAAACAATATAATAGAAAACTTCTACAAACGAAGCTCAAACCATAAAGAGCTGAAACTTCTACACTAGGCTGAAGGAATTCCGGGAGGAAATCCTTCAGCCGCTTTTCTTTATTGACGAACGTTTGCGAAGAGGCTGAAGGATTTGAAGGAAAAAACTGGGAAAACTTCGGGAGAGGTACTTTTCAGCCCACCAGCCATACCAGCATGGGCAAATAATCCTTTAAGGAAACACGAAGCAGCTTCAATGCCTGCTGGATGCGGTAAGCCACCGTCTGTGGTGACACATCCAGCACTTCGGCAATTTCTTTATAACTCAGTTCCTTAAAGCGATGCATCACAAAAGCCTCCCGATAACTGTCGGGCAGAGCAGCCATCGCCTCCTTTATTTTCCGGTCCAATTCCTCAAAACGAGCATAGTCCACTTCACACAATGCCGCCTGTGTCCTCTCATAAAAGGCAGCTTCAGCCTTGGTTTTCACCTGTTCCCGCGTCAAGTGGTTCAAGACCCTCCGATAAGTCATTTTGAACAAATACTGATTCAATGAAGACTCGATTATCAAATCCCCACGATTCTCCCATAGCCATAACATTACCTCCTGAACAATCTCTTCGGCATCTTCCAACGATACCAACCGATGGGCATAGGCACACAGCATAGGATAGTATCTTCTGAATAAATGGTCAAAAGCATTACCATCCCCCTGTCGGAGAGCATTAAGCAAAGACAAGTCTTCGACGGTATGATTCATAGTATAATAACTGTTTTCCTTGCGCACAAAGATAGCGGTTTTTATCGGAAAAAACTTTTTTTTGAAAAAAAAGCATTTTTCGTTTAGATACCTTTCATTCTCGCTTGTCTTAATAATATAAAGGAAGAAATTAAAGCATAATTTATGGAAAACCATACCGATATAGAAACTTTGTTAACTAAATATTTCGAAGGGAAAACCACTCCTCCGGAAAATGAACAGATAGAAGCATGGCTGAATGCCGACGAGGAACATTTACATATAGCCAGGCAGCTGAATACGCTCTATCTGGCTGTAGACACACAGCATATCACAAAGAAAATAGATACGGAAAAAGCGTTAGATAAGGTAAAAAGCAAAACAAAAGTTAGAAACCTGTCCTGGTGGGGATGGACACAACGCATTGCGGCCATCCTGTCCGTTCCCCTCCTGATAGGTGTATTGGCTCTGTATCCGGGCAGACGGCAGCCGGTAGTCACCGCTCAGATGGTGGAAATAAAAACCAATGCAGGCATGACTACCTCCGTCCTGTTACCGGACAGCACGGTAGTTCACCTCAATTCGGAATCCTCCCTCCGCTATCCCACCTTTTTCGCCGGCGATGTACGCCAAGTGGAGTTAAACGGTGAAGCTTATTTCGATGTGACCCATCATCCCCGGAAACGATTCATCGTCTCCACCCCTCATCATTCTCAGGTGGAGGTGTACGGAACAAGTTTCAATGTGGAAGCATACGGTAATGAAACTCCCATTTCCACCACGCTTATCAAAGGCAGCGTAGGGTTTATTTATAAGAATAACAAAGGAAAATTTCAAAAGAGTATGCTCTCCCCCAGACAGAAGTTAGTTTATTCCCCACAAACCGGGGATATCAAGTGCTACGTCACTTCGGGCGAATCGGAGATTTCATGGAAAGACGGTAAGCTCATCTTTAATGACACTCCGCTGGATGAAGTGCTGCACATGCTTGGCAAGCGGTTCAATGTGGAATTCGTATTATCCAACAAAGAACTAAAAGGCTGTTCGTTCACAGGAACATTCACCCATCAGCGCCTGGAGCGTATTATGGAATATTTCCGGATTTCTTCCCGTATACGATGGCGGTACATTGACAGTGCAGATATAAAGACGGAAAAGCTGAAAATAGAAGTGTACTAATATACGTTTAACCCTTAATTTAAATACTAGAAAAATGAACAGACAACAGGCTCCCTAAACAAAAAACATACGGGAGGATATTGGCGTATCACCCCGTATGAAAAATCATCTTTCTATGCTTGTTTGGCGACAAGCAAAGACAACATTTTATTAACTTTATCTCAATTACAAAATTATGAAAAATTATTTTAGCGTCCAATTATTATGGATGATAAAGTCGTGTAGGTTAATCTTAAATAAAACTCCATTACCTATGAAACTAAGTGTACTCTTTTTAATCTGTTCGTTAAGTATGACTTATGCGGCAGAGTCGTATGCGCAAAAGACCATGATCAGTCTTGAAGTACGTAATGAAACAGTTGGCACTGTGTTGGAAAAGCTGAAAAAAGAATCGGGGTTTGATTTCTTCTTCAACAATAAACACGTAGATCTGAAACGTATTGTATCAGTTTCGGCAAACAACAATAATATATTCAAGATACTAGACCAGATCTTCGCAGGGACGAATGTGAAGTATTCAGTGCTTGAAAAGAAAATTATTCTTTCTACTGAGATTGTGCAAGGAATACAGCAAGGACAAATTAAGGTGACAGGTATTGTAAAAGATGCGAATGGCGAACCGATAATCGGTGCCAATGTCATCGTAAAAGGCCAGTCAACAGGTACAATCACAGATATAGACGGGCGGTTCGTTCTGGATACTCCAAAAGATGCCATTTTACAGATTACTTATATCGGGTATGTTTCTCAAGAAGTGAAAGTTTCCGGAAAGAAAGAACTTAACGTAGTATTGAAGGAAGATACAGAAACTCTTGATGAAGTGGTGGTAGTAGGCTATGGTACGATGAAAAAAACGGATTTGACAGGAGCCGTCATGCAAGTAAAAACAAATGATATCAAATCAGTCACTGCAGGTAATCCTTTACAAGCATTGCAAGGACGGGCACCAGGTGTTTCAGTCATGACTAATAATATTCCCGGTGAGTCACCAACCATGCGTATCCGTGGTTCCGGTTCTATTAGTGCGGGAAATGACCCTCTTTACGTAGTAGATGGTTTCCCTTTGATGAATGGTTCCATATCCGAAGTAAACGCTAACGATATCGCTTCTATTGAAGTACTTAAAGATGCATCCGCAACTGCTATTTATGGTTCCAGAGGAGCTAACGGAGTAGTAATGATAACTACCAAGACAGGTGCTAAAAACGCTAAAAACTTATCCTTCAATGCCACTTACGGTTTCCAAATGCCCGGGCGTTTGATAGAAACGATGAATCACGAGCAGTTTGTAGACTTTATAAACACTGCATACACTAATGCTAAAGGAACACCTGTATATACAGCAGCTAATCCCGCTCCTGATATCCACACGGATTGGCAGGATGAAATTATTAAGGATAGCGCTCCTGTTCAAGATTACAGCATCTCTTTTGATGGGACAACAGGAGATACACAATATATGGTATCAGGAGGGATGTTTTTACAGAATGGATTGATTTCCAGTGCCAAATTTGATAAATATACATTCCGTAGCAACATACAGCATAAATTCAATCGTTTCTTAACCATCGGTAGTCATCTGCAATATGCATATACCGAACAAGCCAAAGCTGGAATCGGGAATACAGCTGGTAGTCTTAGTTCCATTTGGAGAAGCGGATGGCCTACGTTGCCTGTTAAAAATGAAGATGGAAGTTTTGCAATACCAGCAGATAACCCAGCCATAGCCGGATTCTTCTCGGATGACGCAAGATGGAATCCTATAGCCAATTACGGTGAAGTCACCAACACTAGGACAACCAGTCGTTTGTTTGGAGATGTATATGCAGAACTTAAAATAACCAAAGACTTGACTTTTAAAACAAATTTCGGCATCGATATAGCCAATGTAAGAAATTACAACTATGGTTCATCCAAACAGACAACGGCTACGGGATCAGGCAATGGAGGTAATGGATATATTAAAGAATTAAGCCGGATAACGGAAAATATCCTTACTTATACAAAAAACTGGGATGAACATCGTTTTTCAGCTACAGGAGTTTATTCATGGCAAGATTATGTATATGAAAACTTATCAATCAGTGGTAAAGGATTCCAAAATGATGAAACAGGCGCATGGGATATGGGATTGGCCGACCGCGAAACTATGAGCTACGCCAGTGGAAAATATGGTAACACCCTTATTTCATTTACCGGACGCTTTACCTATGCTTACAAAGACCGTTACCTGATGACAGCGACAGCACGTTATGACGGTTCTTCACGTTTCGGAACTAATAATAAATGGGGATTCTTCCCATCTGTTGGTTTAGGGTGGCGCATTTCTGAAGAAACTTTCTTGGCGAATAACAAGGTTATTACTAATTTAAAGCTACGTGGAAGCTATGGTATTACAGGTAATCAGGAAATAGGTAATTACAAATCATTGGCACAATTAAAATCCAAAAATTACATTTATAATGACGCACTCATGCAAGGATTTTATGAAACAATAGGGAATCCAGATTTAAAATGGGAACGCACCAAACAGTTCGATCTAGGTTTCGATTTGTCATTATGGAATAGAATTCATCTGAATGTCGATTATTATTCCCGCCGTACTTCAGATTTGTTATATGATGTACCTATTCCTTCTACTTCCGGCTTTTCCACTATGTTGAGCAATATTGGTATTGTCAGCAATAAAGGGGTGGAAATAGCATTATCCGGGCGCATTGTTGAAACAAAAGATTTCAAACTGGATGCAACTGTCAATATAAGTAAGAACAAAAATGAAATTAAAGAGCTGTATAATGATGTAGAGTCAATAACCGTTACGTCTGGTTTAGGTCTAAGTAAATATTTGAAAGTCGGTGAATCATTACTTTCTATTTATGGATTAAAATCAGAAGGAATTATTAAGACAGAAGAGCAATTAGCAGCTTATCAAAAGATTGTTCCGACTGCCCAACTAGGAGATGAAATGTATGCCGATATTGATGATGATAAAGCAATAACCGCTAAAGACCAAATCAATATTGGTGAAACAGAACCCAACTTCTTTTATGGGGTGGCTCTAAACCTTGAATATAAAAAATTTCATTTAGATATTTTAGGGCAAGGAGCGCACGATTTTGCCGCAGTTGGTGCTTCAAACTCAGATATGAAGATCGGAATTCATGGATATGGAGATAGTTTTAATTATCTATTGGTAGGTGAAAACCAAACAGATAATCGTTGCTGCCTACCATCAAAATACGCCTATGAACGTATGTGGAGTCCATCTAATCCTAACGGTACATTCCCTAGAGCGGGAGCCTCTAACCTATACTTATCAGACAGAAGCAATAGTGGATGGAATTATTTTATTATCAAAAGTATCGCTCTTTCTTATAATTTTGGAAATAATCCAATCAAAGGTATTAAAGGAATAAAGGGAATCAGCGCTTTCGTGAACTTACAGAACTTTATCACTTTTGCCAACCATAGAGGGTATAATCCTGAGAATGGTGATACAAGTAATCCTTGGATCAAGACCATAACCATTGGAGTAAATGCTAAATTTTAAGTAATCATTAAATTAACAATTATATGAGATCATTATTTTTCCATATAGATGCATCCAAAATAAGATGCCAAAGTATAAAAACAACAGTACTGGCTATTTTTGTTTCTATGTTTGCAGGATGTACAGATTTAACCGAGACTCCTTATACATTCATTGACCCAGGAAGTTATTACAAAACAGAAGAACAACTGAATACTGCATTGACCGGTGTTTATGCCGGTTTCCGCTCATTTGCATCCAATTGGGCTTTAATATACCAATTAGAAATTATGACTGAGCATTACTCTCCGGGACATACCAAACAAAATTCAAAAGCTTTGAATGCATGGCAAAATGTAAACCAGTCAACCACTTATAATTTCCAAATTTGGGATAGTGGTTATGATGTGATCAATCGTGCCAATGTAATACTGGGACGTGGTGAAGGAATCGATATGGCAGAACAAGCACGGGCACAAATTTATGCACAAGTACGTTTTATGCGTGCTTACACCATGTTTACTATGTTACGCATTTATGGCGGATTGGCTATTCCTGAATCCTATACTTCCGGATTGGATGGGCTTGAAATTCCTCGTAAAACTGCCGATGAGACTTATGACTATATTATCCAGGACTTGGAATATTGCATAGCTAATCTGCCCACTCGTTCACAGTGGGGAAGCAGTGCCTATTACAAGGCAAGCAAAGGCGCCGCACAAGCATTATTGGGTGATGTATATTTAACACGTGGCTGTATGAATAATAACAATACATCCGATTTTCAGCAAGCAAAGAAATACCTGGGTGAAGTCATTGATTCACATGAATATGAACTTTTACCTGATTATAAAGACCTATGGTACTGGTATGTAGAAGAAGCTGCAAAAAACACAAAAGAATCACTTTTTGAATGTCAATTCGGAACTAATGCCAACAATGAATTGCATTTATACTTTGGTGTCATGGATACACAAAAATCATTAGGCAGTAAACAATACCATCGTGCATCAGTTTCTCATCAAGCTTATTTTTCTTATCTGCCTGAAGACACACGTCTGTCATGTATGCTCACGGAATACTTAACTGATGCAGGAGAAAAACGCTATTGGGTTCCTGAAAACCATGGTTTTTATGGAGGTGTAACAGGTGGATGGCTCACTTCAGGTCCTGGAAATGTGAAATTCTACGATCGTACCGAAGCTGCCTACACCAGCGGTTGTGCCAAAGCAAACTTTATTTTAATTCGCTATTCAGATGTTCTTTTGAATTATGCTGAAGTGGAAAATTATCTGAATGGTCCTACATCTGATGCCTATGAAAAATTAAATGAAGTACATCAACGCTCGTTACCCACCCCCGTAACATCAGGGCTTTCAAAGGAAGCTTTTGATAAAGCCGTGTATCAGGAACGTTCATGGGAACTGTTGGGAGAGGGGCAATTGTACTTTGACGAGTTGCGCACCAATCGGTTGGGTAAAAATGTATATGAACATGTACGCAAATATTTTGATCTAGGGTATTATTTGTATGATAAGTTGCAATTTGTTCCACAACAGTCATTCTTATGGAAGATTCCCCAGACTTCATTGGATTCAAATCCGGCTTTAGAACAAAATCCTGATAATATATCCGATCCCAATTATCCTATCTGATTTGATAAACCATTTAAAAAGAGTCTGTTGGTTGTTAATTAACAGACTCTTTTTTATCAATTTCTAATTTTGTAAATAGTAAATAATCAAATATGAAATCATACGTTATTTTTTTATTTTTCTTATTTGTATTTAGTGCTCGACTGGCTGGCCAACATACTCTGCCCGTTACAATACTGCCATCAGCTCAGACTGGCTCACCCGGTGTAATGTCATTAAATGGCACATGGAAATTTATGATGCTGCCTTCCCTGCAAAGCGCCATACCCGACGGATGGATAAAAAGTGAATTTAATGATCTTGACTGGAATGAAATTCACGTACCGGGAAATTGGGAACCTCAAGGTTTTAAACAACCTGAATATGGACATGATTTAACAGCATGCATGGGATTATATCGCACTCATTTTTCAATTCCTTCCGATTGGAAAAAGCAACGTGTCGTACTCCGTTTTGACGGAGTTCACATGGGATATGAATGTTGGGTTAATGGGCAATTTGCAGGAGATTACGGTAGTGGTTCCAATCCCTGTAATTTCGATATAACTCCATTTTTGCAGACTGGTAATAACACTTTGTGCGTGAAAGTAACGACTCGGAGTTTTGCCTGGAAGTTTGACACGATGGATAATTGGACTTTTTGCGGCATCAATCGAGATGTCACTTTATTCACGTTACCACATCAATATATTGAAGACATAACCTTTATTTCTGAGAACTGCATGGACAACGAAGCTGATATTCAGGTGCGTGTACAAACGCAAGGAAATATAGACAAAGCCATACTCCGATTGTCTGTTCAGGATGAAAATGGCCAGAGAATATCTGATTTTGAGCAAACTGTATCTGAAAATGGTATATGCAAAATAAAAAAACATCTTACCAATATACGTTTATGGACAGCGGAAACCCCAGTGCTATATATACTCGAGGCTTGCTTATGTAATACTAAAGGTGATATTTTACATCGTATTTCTCGTCGTGTGGGATTGCGTGAAGTCAAATCGGTTGGTCGTGAAATTACATTAAACGGAAAGCCGATACGGCTACGTGGTGTATGTGCAAGTGAAGTTCACCCTTATTTAGGCAGTGCTTATACAATGGAAGAATGGCAAAAGCAGCTCCTTCAAATGAAAAAGGCACATATAAATTTTATCCGTACAGCCCATTATCCCATGCACCCGGCATTTTATGATCTTTGTGACGAAATGGGCTTCTACGTTTGCAATGAAATCCCTTTAGCCTCAAGAGGTGGAGAATACCTTGTAGACAGCAAGTATAATAAAGAAATAGAAGAACGCACAGCTACAACAATCGCTCGTGACAAAAACCATCCGAGTGTAATTATTTGGTCATTGGGTAATGAAAACAAGACTGTTGCAGGTTCTGTTGCAACATTAGTAAAAGAAATAGATCCGACCCGTCTTCGCGGTTTCCCTCAGACAATAGGCGTCATGATGAAAATGATGGAAAATCCTCATCCGGATATTAACGTATTAATGGGACATTATTTAAATGAAAAGCAGTTGGATATAGTGGCTCAAAAGGCTACACTTCCTTTTCTTCAAACAGAATATGCCCATTCCTTAGGGCTTGGTTTTGGAGAGTTTGAACAAAAATGGGAACGTATTTTAGATACTCCCGGATTTGCCGGCGGAGCCATTTGGTGTTGGATGGATGGAGCTGCTGTAACTAAGGCTCCTAAATATTCTTGGCTAAAAGGAATCATGCTGGATTCACTTCATTATCTGGACAGTTATGGATATATCAACCCTCCGGGTGCGCTTGAACGTAATAAAGAGGCAAATGATGGAATCATCTACGCAGAAGGAACTCCGCAGGAAGATTATTGGTTAGTGCGTAAATTATATAGTCCTGTACAAATCATGGAGGATACGTTACAATATCCTTTGCAGTTAACCATACAAAACAACTATGATTTCCGTACACTGAAAGGTTATAGTTTGCATTGGTCTTTACAGAATCTTAACAGGCAAGTGGCTTCCGGAAGTATTTCATTAGAAGCATTACCTAAAGCAAAAGAAAGATTTGAAATTCCTTCAAATCTTCCCCCCAATATACTGTATAATGATGTAATGTTATGTGTATCTGTTATAGATGAAAAAGGAACTTCCATCTATGAGCGGGCACTTCCTGTCAATTTGGGAAGGAAAGAGTATAAACAAATTATTCTTTCAGCCATACCCGATAAACAGATGACAGTTACAGTGACCAGTAAAGGAGATTTGGTTATTAAAGATAAAAAGAATGATAACGTACTAATGCAATCACCATTTTATTTGCGTGTTGGACGTGAATTTTCACAAGTATTAGAAAGCCGGACATCATCCAATATGTTTTGTTGGGAACCTTATATATTGAAACCGGAAATAAAGTCTTATAAAGTGCATAATACAGCAGAGGGACGTGAAACGAAGCTAAACTGTCAATGGAACCGTGTGGACAGTATCGGACAATATATTAGTGGTGAGGTTACTATTCTTGTGCATAACAATGGAGTTATAGCCATTGATTATATATTGACAGCATCGCCTAAAGCACGTGGTAAATTAACAGAATGTGGTTTGACCTTAATGATGAGTCCACAAATCAACACATTTCACTGGTTAGGACAAGGAATATACAGCTCTGTTCCGGGAAAGACCAAACATAATGAACGGGGAATATGGAGCCTGCATAAAGATGATTATAGATTTTCCGGTAATCGAAGTCATGTAGAGCTATCTTTATTGTCTTCCTCCGATGAAACTGGAATAATAGTATGGGATGAACTTGGCAATATCGGTGTGGATAAAATGCACGGCAATATTATATTATCTCAAAATGTACACGTAGCTGGTTATGGGTCTAAATTTATTAATCCATGTCAGATGTTACCTTTACAAGATTTGCATGGTCAGAAAGGACGGATATTACTTCTTCCACGGAGCAAAAATGATTTGCAGCATTCCGCAGCCAAAATATTTTATAAAGATGGCACTCTTCCATTAAGGGTTCCGGATCGCCCCTTTCTTAAAGGGTATAGCTGGTAAATGTTCAATCGTCTAAAAATTAAATGAGGAGATCACTGAGTAAAATGATCATTCTTTTGTCATCTTAAGCTAGTGATGAATCTTTTTACATATATTGCATGTTTACAGATTTTTCACTAGCTTTTAGTATAATAGAATATGATAATATCTTCAGATTTTGACTCAATTCTCATTTTATTGTTTTAGATAATATAATTTATTTCTGGTTATATGTACTATTTTGAATAGATTGGGACGATATTCCATTATATCCTAAAAAATAATATTCTATTTTTGCTTGTATCAAAATAGGAGAAGATATAACTTTCTAAGTTCTCTTTGTCCAGATATCCATATAGTGATATTATGGTAGTGATGCTTGGGGCTTATTGTATATTTAAATATATGAAACAATTATTACTTATTTTTTTAGCTACTGCTCATATTGGAGCAACAGTTCAGTATCAGAAAATACAGAAAAAAGCATCTTTAGTCAATGTATTTTTAGAAAATTTGCATTACAGCAAAAAGAACTTTTCTATCTTGATCGAGAATTACAGCTGGTGACGAAAGAGAAAACTGTGATAAAAAAACTATATCTTTATAAAACAGGCTGTATAAATTTTAGTCTATGGTTCAGATATCAATGACTAGAACGGCCTATTAGGATATTATTTACCAACAAAAAAATAAAAGAACATGATGAAATATTTACTATTCTTGTTGTTCCTCTTATTGAAAGCAGGAACAGCTACAGCTCAAAACAATTTAGTAGTCAACGGTATTCCATGGTTTGATGACAAGGGAAATATTGTCAATGCACATGGCGCTTGTATTGTGGAAGAAAATGGAAGATATTATCTTTTCGGAGAATGGAAATCGGACAAAAGTAACGCTTTCCCCGGCTTCTCATGTTATTCTTCGGATGATCTTGTAAACTGGAAATTCGAGAACATTGTCCTTAGAGTCCAACCCGAAGGCATCCTTGGTCCCAATCGCGTAGGTGAGCGTGTAAAAGTGATGAAATGCCCTAAGACGGGCGAGTATATCATGCTGATGCATGCCGATGATATGGGATACAAGGACCCTTATATCGGTTTAGCCACCTGCAAAACGATTGCAGGTGACTATCAGTTGCAGGGACCGTTACTCTATAAGGGACAACCTGTAAAACGCTGGGATATGGGAACCTTTCAGGACACCGATGGAAAAGGATATTTACTGATTCATCATGGCCCTGTTTATCGGTTAAGCGATGATTACCGTTCGATAGAGGCTGAAGTGGCCCACATTAAAGGCATGGGCGAATCACCGGCCATGTTCAAAAAGAACGGTGTCTATTTCATGCTTACCTCAAACCTGACCAGTTGGGAGAAAAATGACAACTTCTATTTTACGGCTCCCCAGATAGAAGGTCCTTGGACGAAACAAGGGCTGTTCTGCCCGGAAGGCAAGCTGACCTACAATTCGCAAAGTACATTTGTATTCCCGTTGAAATGCGGTAATGATACCATACCTATGTTTATGGGGGATCGTTGGTCTTATCCGCATCAGGCCTCAGCCGCCACTTATGTATGGATGCCTTTACAAGTGGATGGAACAAAAATATCCATCCCTGAATATTGGCAAGCATGGGACATCAGGAAGCTAAAACCGGCAGACGCTCTGAACAAAGGGAAAAAGTTGTACGGGGCATGGAAGTCCAATCAAAAAGGAGACGTGTTGGAGATAGCGTTCAAAGGAACTCATGCCGCTATTGTTGGAGAAACAAACCCTCATGGCGGATATGCCAAAGTAAGTGTATTAAATGCCGAGAAAGATACTGTATATTCTTCATTGGTAGATTTCTACAGCAAGTATCCGGAAAAAGCAATTCGAATTATAACACCGAAAATGTCGAAGGCAAATTATACCTTACAGGTTGAAGTAACAGGAATACGACCGGTATGGACAGACAAGACTAAAACAATCTATGGAAGTGACGACACTTTCGTAACGATAGACAATGTCTATCACTTTTGAGCTATTCCATATCTTATGCAAAAGGGCTGAGATACAGAATTAACCATGCAAAAGACAGAAGAAATGTAACACTGGAAAATTTGAAGTATAATAATTGCTAATATATTAAATAACGATGAGAAATATTATAATAACGCGCAGTTTCATATTTCTAAACAGAAAAATAAAAAGATTACTTTTACTGTTAGTTACTATTTTTTTGTGTGCAAGAATGATGGGAGAAACGATTATTCCGGATTCCATTTCCAATCCCATTCGCACGGGATTCCATCCAGATCCTTCCATCTGCCGGGTAGGAGAAGATTATTATTTAGTCACTTCATCATTCACATGGTTTCCCGGACTTCCTATTTATCACAGCCGTGACCTGACTAACTGGTCGCTTATCGGTCATGCATTAACCAATCCCAAGGCTATCGACTTTAACGGTATGACGGATAATGACGGCATCTGGGCCCCCACTTTGCGTTATCATAATGGAACATTCTATCTTATCACCACAGCTCATGGCTGTGGTGGCAATTTCTACATGACAGCCAAGAATCCGGCCGGTCCCTGGTCGGATCCGGTGTGGCTGAAAGATGCTCCCGGCATTGACCCTTCTCTTTTTTTTGATGAGGACGGACGCTGTTATTATACAGGCAATCGCTGGGATTTTAAGAGCGCATGGCCTGCCCAGTGTGCCGTATGGATGCAGGAGCTGGACCTCCAAAAAAGATGTCTGGTCGGAGAACGAAAAACATTGGCCTATGGCCATGCGGCTAATGCAAAGTACGCCGAAGGGCCTCATTTATACAAAATAAAGGACCACTATCTATTGTTGATGGCTGAAGGAGGATCGGATTATAACCATGCTGTTACCGCCCTCACTGCTAAATCCCTCTGGGGACCGTATGTACCTTGTACCGTCAATCCCGTATTGACACACCGCCATCTTGGCAAGGACTACCCTGTGCAGTCTCTCGGACATGCCGATCTGGTACAGACACCGACCGGAGATTGGTATGCTGTGTTTCTCGGTAAACGAATTGTGGAAGGAGGACTGGTGCCTTTAGGACGCGAAACCTTTCTTTGTGAGGTGAGTTTTCAAAACGGTGAACCTATCTTCAATCCCGGCATTGGTGTTATCGGAAACCGGTTGAAACGTCCACCTTTACCATGGACGCCGGTGTCGAAGACAGATAAACAGAATGATTTTGAAAGTTCTGCTTTATCACCGGAATGGGCTACAATGCGTATCCCTGAGCAACCTTTCCATCATTTTGCCGATGGCAACTTGTTTTTGTCTCTCCGACCTGAGATGGCAGACAGTCTGGTATGTCCCTCCATGCTTCTGCGCCGTGTACATTCCCATAATTTTTCTGCCACCACGACAATGAGTTTCTCCACCCGTCGGGTGAACGAATGGGCGGGCTTGGTTCTGTATCGTACAGCTAAAGGCTATTATTCATTACTGAAAGGAAAGAATGAAATCCGTTTGACAAAAGTACTTCTAGGCAAAAAAACAATAATTGCGACACTGCCTTGGAAGGAAAAATCTGTCATATTACGCTTGGTAGCCAAAGGAGCTACATTAACATTCTATGCCGGTTTGTCAAATGATATGCTTTATCAAGTGGGAGAGGTACAAAGTGTAGATGCTGTGTCGGATAATAAGGTCAACCGCTTTAATGGTACGGGAGTCGGAATATATGCGACAAGTAATGGAAAACAATCGATAAATAAAGCATCATACCAATGGTTTGAATATAAGGAAGAGAATTAGTCTTAAAACAAGAAAAAATTACTATTGAACCTATTTCTTACAATTAAAAGACATATTCAGATATCATACAAAATTAGTTCTAGAGATACACAAGAGAAATACATAATGATTATCTTTGCAAACGAATATTATGGGATTAATCCACATTTAGGTAACACCATATATCTTGGAAGAGCACATAGAAAATATAGAACGACACTTGATTCATGACTTAAAACAAGGATCGCATAAGGCATTTGACAAAATTTATCAAATGTACTCCAAACGCCTGTATGCTTATAGTTTACAATTTACCAAATCTTCCGAAGAATCAGAGGAAATCGTACAAGAGGTTTTTGTAAAACTGTGGTCTAACCGTATAAATATAAGACAAGATGAAACATTACGTTCTCTACTTTTTATTATGGCTAAACACCGTCTCATCAATGCATACCGTCAGAAAATAAACCATCCCATATATGAAGAATACATTTATCATATAGATACCCTGTCAACCGAGGACACTCATTACAAGCTGGAATATAATGAATTCCTATTCAGATTCCTCAAAACAATAGAAAAGCTCCCAGACACTCAGCAAAAAGTAATTCGTCTATCCCGGTTCAAACAGTTATCCAATAAAGAAATAGCAGAAAAACTTTCTTTAAGCGAACAAACCGTAAAAAACCAGCTTTCACTAGGACTTAAGACCCTAAAGGAGAAATTAAACAAAATATGGTTACTTCTAATGTTACTTTTTATTAATTAGAAAATAAAATTCGGTACTATCAACATAAATGGATGTCATAAATAGAAAAAAATAAATGAAGAAACTTGAAACCAAATATAGGAATGACGAACTATCCCCGGCGGAGTTACAGGAACTCAGAAATAGAATTAAATCCATGTCGGACTATGAAATAGGGGAAGAAATGTATCAAACTTGGATGAATGAAAAAATTGATGTCACTTCCGTTCCCGACAAACAAATAGACAAAATAAAGGCACAGATCGAAAATTCCATAAAAGAAGAAAAAAGCAATGGCTTCGATTTTAGTCGTATAATCCAGATTGCCGCTACTATATTATTGCCTGTATTCATTATACTTTCCGGCTATCTGTATTATGAGAACAGACAAATTGCCACCAAAGAAATGATTGTCTGTACAGCTCGAGGAGAACGGGCAAGTGTCACTCTTCCGGACGGCACCGCTGTTTCTCTGAATTCAGAATCCAGGTTAGCATACTTCCCCCAAACCTATAACAAAAAAGAAAGGAAAATCAGCTTTGATGGAGAAGGTTATTTTCAGATCGATAAAAACAAGGAAGTACCTTTTATCATAGATGCCCAAGGACTACAAGTAAAGGTACTGGGAACTACTTTTAATCTTTTAGTACGAAAGGATCATAAAACAGCCGAACTGGCCCTAGAGGAAGGAAGCGTATGGCTTGGTGCAACTCAAAGTCATAAGAATGTAATCCTTCACCCGAAACAAAAGGCAATATTAGACCAATCAACAGGTAATATTTTCATCATTGCAGAAGAGGACACCCAAAAAATATCAGCATGGAGACATGGCAACATGATATTCAGAAATACTAAATTCTCTGAAGTCATCCATACTATTGAACAAAGCTATAATGTTCGAATCAACATCACCTGTAAAAACTGTCCCACCGACACTTTTACCGGTACACTACCTCTTACCAATTTAAACGAAGTGCTGGAAGTAATTGAAAAGTCCTATCATCTTAAGGCGCAAATCAAAGGCAAAGAAATTATTTTGACTGACATTTGAATCAAATCCAATCAATATCAAAACCGACTTTCTTTCTAAATTGAGAGAAAGCGGCTTCGTTTTGTATGCTTTATAACATATCTTATCTTCGGTACTTCTATAAAAATACATTGTCTTTACTTACGACAATGCCCACAGGGCCTAACATTAATCTAAAATTTACTATCGTATGAAAAACAAACACGCACAACTGAAGTTGTTCACTTTGTTTTCGTTATTGCTTCTTTTCTGTACATTCGAATCTATGGCACAGGAAAAACTAATAACGATAAACGTAAAAAATGTATCATTAAAAGAGATCTTTAACATTATCGAGAATCAAACGCCCTATCGTTTTTCTTATCGTAGTGTTGTTCTAGATGCTGACCGAAATATTTCGATATCAGCGGAAAATATTTCGGTCACTACCGTTCTGAATCAAGCTTTAAAAGACAGAAATCTAGAATATAGTATTGTTTCACCTAAAACAATCGTTATTTCGGACAAGCAAACCGGCAATGTAAAATCATCTGAAACAAAAAAAATATCCGGCATCATTAAAGATGTGAATGGCGAACCGATTATAGGTGCTAACGTAAAAATTAAAGGACAATCTATAGGCACGATTACAGATATAGACGGACGGTTTGTACTAGATGCCTCAACCGATGCGACATTGCAAATTTCCTACATTGGATATGCCTCACTGGAAATGAACACCGGAAATAAAAAAGAACTAAATATTGTTTTAAAAGAAGATACTGAAACTTTAGAAGAAGTAGTAGTGGTCGGATACGGTGTACAAAAAAAGGCCAACCTGACAGGAGCAGTAAGCAGTGTAAAAATGGATGAAATATTGGGGGATCGGCCTGTTACTTCGGTAAGTAATGTACTGATGGGAGCAATGCCGGGATTGCAAGTAACAGGTACATCAGGCCAACCCGGTGCTGAAATGTCTTTCAATATCCGGGGAGTAAACAGCATCAATGAAGGTGCCCCGCTCGTATTAGTTGACAATGTAGAGATGGACATAAATATGCTGGATCCTAATGATATTGAATCTATCTCTGTATTGAAAGATGCCGCATCATCGGCTATTTACGGTGCACGCGCTGCATTCGGAGTTATCCTAGTCACCACTAAAAAGGGAATGAAAGACACTCGCTTCTCTATCAACTACTCTAATAACTTCTCATTCAGTAAGCCTAGTAATTTACCCCACAAAGCAACTCCGTTACAAACAGTACAAGCTTATAAAGATATGGGAACAGTATCATATCAAACAGGACAAAATGTAGATACCTGGTTGGAGTTATTGAAAGAATATGATACTAATTCAGGCAATTATCCTGACGGTTATGCCGTAGTAGACGGACTTCGATACAGTTTACAAGAAACGGATCTCTTAAACGATATGATGGAAACAGGTTTTCAACAAACACATAATATTTCTGTTGGAGGAGGTAATAAATCAATATCTTACAGAATGTCAGCTGGGATGGTGGATCAAAACGGAATTCTTGTTACAGATAAAGACTCATACAAACGTTATAATATATCATCTTACATCCGTTCCGATATTCATTCCTGGATTACTCCGGAATTAGACATCAAATATGCGAATTCACATTCAGAACTTCCCTATACTTCAGCTTCTTATGGTATTTGGGGAGCAGCAGTAGCCTTTCCATCTTATTTTCCATTAGGTAATATGGAACTAGACGGTGAAATCTTGCCTATCAATACTCCTCATAATTTCATTAATCTGTCAGCACCTAAAGAAAATGACAGAAACGACTTACGCATCTTTGGCAAGCTGACTATTACTCCGTTCAAAGATCTGAAAATAATCGGTGAATATACATTTAATAGAAAGACTAGAGAAATCACAACTTTCGATAAGAAATTTAATTATGCTCACGGAGCTAACTTCCGCAAGGAACAGTCTGTTTCAAATTCGAAATATGAAATAGAAAATCGGGCGACCAATTATAATGCTTTTAATGTATATGCCAATTACAACAAAACATTAGGTAAACATGACATTGGAATTATGGCTGGTTTCAATCAGGAAAGCAATGCCTATAAGATGATGAAAGCGTCACGCACAGATATGATTAACGAAGATTTACCCTCATTATCACAAGCTACAGGAGATTATAAAAACAGTGATGAATTTGAGGAATACCATGTCAGAGGATTATTCTATAGGATAAATTACTCTTATGCCGGTAAATATTTACTCGAAACAAACGGGCGTTATGATGGTTCTTCGAAATTCCCTAAAGAAAATCGTTTCGGCTTCTTTCCTTCTGTTTCCGTAGGCTGGCGTGTCAGTGAAGAGCAATTTATGGAATGGAGTAAAGTTTTTCTTTCTAACTTAAAATTGAGAGGTTCTTATGGTAATATCGGTAATCAAAGTATAGAACCTTATGCTTTTATTCCTGGCATGGATTCTCCATTGGCTAATTGGGTTGTAAACGGACAAGCTACTACAACATTGGCCCCTCCAGCTCTAGTCAGCAATAGTTTCACTTGGGAAAAAGTTAGTACTTTGGATTTCGGGTTTGACCTAGGGCTGTTTAATAACCGCCTAAATGTTGTATTTGATTGGTACCAACGGGATACAAAAGGAATGTTGGCTCCAGGTATGGAACTTCCAGGAGTATTGGGTGCCAAAGCCCCATTACAAAACTCTGCCGATTTACGTGCCAAAGGTTGGGAAATATCCTTGGATTGGAATGACCGTATCGGCAATGTGCAATATTATTTAGGTTTTAACCTATATGACTCGCGTACGAAAATCACAAAATACGACAATGAGGTAGGCTTACTAGGAAAAGATTCGGATGGCAATCTGATTTACCGAAAAGGAATGGAATTAGGTGAAATATGGGGGTATACTACAGACCGCTTATATACTACCGAAGATTTTGACAGTCAAGGAAAGTTAAAAAACAATATTCCCAAAATGGAAGGTTATAATCCCAATCCGGGAGATATACTTTATGTGGATTTTGATGGAAATGGTATTATAAACAATGGTAAAAACACGTCAAACGAACCAGGCGATACTCATATTATCGGTAATGATACTCGCAGATATCAGTACGGAATTCGTGGTGGCGCAGCATGGAAAGGTATTTCATTGTCATTTATTTTACAAGGAGTCGGCAAACGGGATCTTTGGCTTATGAATGAGCTATTCTATCCACATTACGATGCTTACTCAACTTTGTTTGACTCTCAATTGAATTACTGGACTCCAGAACATACAAATAGTTATTTTCCACGTTTATATGAAAAGGCAGAAGGAAATACTAAAGCCAATCAAAAAACACAAACCCGTTTTTTGCAAAATGGGGCGTATTTGAGCATACGCAATATCAGTTTATCATATACCTTCCCCATAAAACTGATCAAGCCACTGGGTATTACTAACTTATCAGTATTTTTTAGTGGAGAAAACCTCTTTACATTTGATCATCTGCCCAAAGGGATAGATGCTGAACGTGTAGTAACAGACAATTTGGGACAACGTGGATTTACTTATCCTTATATGCGTCAATTCTCATTTGGTATTAATTTAAGTTTATAATAAAAGTTGACATTATGAAAAAATATATAGTAGGAGTAGGACTCTTCCTGTTGATGAATTCTTGTTTAAATAATGATTTTATGGAGGTATATCCCAAAGATCAACAAACGGAATTAACCTCTTTCCGATCATATGAAAACTTCAAGACTTACGCTTGGGGACTGTATAACGTCTTTTTCGGCTATGCATATAAAACAGGACAAACTGATGAGATTTTTAAAGGAGATTATGAAGCTGACAATATGATCAAGCATGTCTCAGGCAATGAAAGTCAATGGGCGTATCAGAAAGCTAAGGTACCTGCGTCTTCTGATTCATGGGACTATGAATATATCCGCCGGGTGAATTTAATGTTGGACAATATAGACCAGTCATCCATGAATGATGCAGAAAAAGCACATTGGAGAAGTGTTGGATATTTTTTTCGCGCTTATAAATATTTTAAAATGCTATCTCTATATGGAGATTTACCATGGGTAGAACATGCTTTATCAGAAGACAGCGAGGAACTATATTCCCCTAGAGACCCACGGGATGTTGTAGCCCAAAATATTCTGAATAACTTGAAATATGCAGAAGAACATATCAAGGTAGACGGAGATGGCAATAATACGATCAATCGAGCTGTAGTACAATCATTAATTTCCCGTTTTTGTTTATTTGAAGGTACATGGAGAAAATATCATGCCCTACAAAATGCCACAACCTATTTAGAAGAATGTACACGGGCTTCCAAGGAAGTCATGAATAAATATACTACCCTACATCCCAACTATGAAGAACTTTTCAACTCAGAGTCTTTAGATGGCATAAATGGAATTATTCTATACAAAGAGTATGCTACCAGCCAGCTATGCCATGGGCTCACACGTATGGTAAGAACCGGCGAATCACAAATAGAAGCAACCAAAGATGCTGTAGACAGTTATTTGTGCAGTGACGGACATCCTATCAAAAACAGTTCCACATATGGAGGTGATAAAGATGTATATGCACAGTTCCGCAACCGGGATTATCGTTTATATCACACAGTATGTCCTCCTTATATGGTAAGTCTAGCAAGTGCCTCTACCACTCAATGGAAGTTCACAGACAATCCCTCTGAACGTGAATATATTGACTTGATGGCAACAATTTCTAAAGAAACTTATCACCGGTTGCCGACATCTAATTTCAAAGGTTTTATAACCAAAGGGCAACCTCATTTCAAAAATGTCAATTGGGGACAGGGATGGAATGCCAGCCAAATGGGTTTCTGGGTATGGAAATACTATAATACTCATACCGATGCCAGCACTGCCAATGGAGTTTGTACTACAGACGCTCCCCTATTCAGACTCGGTGAGATACTGTTGAATTATGCCGAAGCAATGTATGAACTAGGGCAATTCGATCAATCTATAGCAGATGAAACTATTAATAAACTGAGAAAACGTGCTCACGTGGCCGATATGGTCTTGACAGATATTACCACAGATTTTGATCCTGACAGAGATCAAGATGTAAATCCGTTACTATGGGAAATCCGCCGTGAACGCCGCGTTGAATTAATGGGTGAAGGAACTCGTTTGGACGATTTACGCCGCTGGAAAAAAGGACATTACGTAGACAAACAACCTACTGGGGTCTATTTAAAAAATGCAAGTGAATTTAATGTAAAAGTTATGAATGGTCCCTCCAACAATGAAGGATATGTATATTATTTTGAGAAACCCCTAGGATGGTTGGAACATTACTATCTAAATCCAATTCCTCTAAATCAATTGGCACTCAATCCTGCTCTAGAACAAAATCCTGGATGGGAAAACAATAAATAAAATTATGCAGTTAAAATATACTTTGTTTTCAAGCATTTCAATGCTTGCCTTCTCTTCTCTGTCTGTATTTTCACAGACAGAGAAAATGAACGTTCTATTCTTGATGGCAGACGATATGCGCCCTGAGTTAGGATGCTATGGAGTAAAAGAAGTAAAGACCCCCAATATCGATCGTTTTGCCGCCAGCGGGTTATTATTTCAGAACGCTTACTGTAATATCCCAGTAAGTGGAGCTTCACGCGCCAGTTTATTGACAGGAGTGTATCCACACTATCCAGATCGCTTTGTCAACTATTCCGCTTATGCCAGCAAAGATTGCCCAACCGCAATTCCGATATCAAGATGGTTTACATCACATGGCTATTACACAATCTCAAACGGCAAGGTTTTCCACCATCTTTCAGATCATGCTAATTCATGGAGTGAACCTCCTTACCGTAAACATCCCGACGGATATGATGTATATTGGGCAGAATACAATAAATGGGAATTATGGATGAATGAAGTCTCCGCACGAACTATCAATCCCAAAACAATGCGAGGGCCTTTTTGTGAGTGGGCTGAAGTACCTGACACCGCTTATGATGACGGAAAACTGGCATTAAAAGCCATTGCAGACTTAAAACGTTTAAAAGAACAAGGAAAACCTTTCTTTATGGCATGTGGATTTTGGAAGCCACATTTACCTTTTAATGCCCCTAAAAAATATTGGGATTTATATGACCGAGAGAAAATTCCAGTTGCCAATAATCGTTTTCGCCCTGCAGGCTTGCCGGATGAAGTTAAAAACTCTGGAGAAATCTATGCTTACGCACGTACTACCACAGCAGATGATATCTATTTTCAGAAAGAAGCCAAACACGGATATTATGCCTGTTTAAGCTATGTTGACGCCCAAATAGGAAAAGTGCTGGATGCCCTGGATGAGCTAGGTTTAGCAAATAATACCATCGTTGTATTACTAGGAGACCATGGCTGGCATCTAGGGGAACACAACTTTCTCGGTAAGCATAATTTAATGGATCGTTCTACTCACGTTCCTTTAATTGTACGTGTTCCCGGATTGAAAAAAGGAAAAACTAAGTCCATGGTAGAATTCGTAGATTTATATCCAACACTATGTGAACTTTGTCATTTGCCCATACCAAAGAATCAATTAAATGGCACTAGTTTTGTTCCTATTTTAACAAATTTAAAAGCAAAAATAAAAGACCAAGTATATATCCAATGGGAAGGGGGAGACAATGCTGTTAGCAATAGATACAACTATGCGGAATGGAAACAAAAAGAAAAGATTCATTCCCGAATGTTGTTTGACCATCACATAGATCCAGAAGAAAATAAGAACAGGGTCAACGAACGAAAGTATAGAAGCGAAATAAATAAGCTCTCTTCATTTTTAAAGGCTAAAAAAGAAACTTTAATGAAATCACAATGAAAAAACTTTCTGGTTTACCTGCTCTAACCACCGAGATTAGATTATAACTGAAAGACATTTGACGATTGTTTTTTGTAAAATAAGAAGTGATAGGCATATTTTAGTGAGAGAATATACTTCAACCAGTATATCTTTCACTAAAATATCATCGGAAACTGTTTATCATTATTCCTCTAAAATAATCACCACACAAACCGTCATACTCAATTATGCCGGGAATTCATATACGCCTTCACCTGCTCACTAATCTGCTTCATCCCTTTCACCGAAGGATGCCCACTCATTTTATCAAGCCCTTTCAGTTCAATGCAATCTATCTGATAATGTTTGCAAATCGTTCTGACCGATTCACTGATTTCCTCTCCCAAACCATCATTCAATAGAAAATAAATCTCCACATTAGGATAATAATCAATCATTGTATCCAGCATATAAGCCATAGCAGGGCGGAAAGAATATAAATCTTTTTTGGACCAATCCGCATACTGATACTCTCCTAAAGGTGATTTCGCCCAATAATCATTAGTCGCGCCAAAAATAAAAATAATATCAGGACAGCCCAACGCCTTCATCCGGGTGATAAAAGAACGGTCGCTATAATCCTCCGAACGATAACCGGTATGGCAAATAGTAGCACCGGAAAACGAATTATTCACACAAAGACGGTAGTTGTTCTCCTTAATAAACTGATGCCACCAAGTATTACGTACAGAAACCATATCCGTCTTTCTCCCTTCAGGAGGTGTCTTCAGATACCATACAAAATTAGTATCGGGTTGAACATATCCTTCGAAAGTGGAATAAGAATCTCCCAAGATAGAAACTGATTTCAAACCTTGAGCAATGCCTAAATGACAAAATAATGTACAAAACAGCAGAGTTATAATATACTTCTTCATAGGTATTTGATTATTTCGCTTTCAAATATACATCATATTTTGATTTAACACCTATAAAAATAACCTTTTTCTTCTATTTACAGACAAACAAGAAAACATCGATCTGCTTCATAAAAATAAGAACAAATCCGATGGTTACAAATCCTATCTACAAACGTCATTACTTATAAGCCGTAAAATGGAGGCCATTTAACTTTTAAAAGACTAAGTATGACAAGAAACGCTTTTTGGGGACTGTGTATCGGATTATGTCTGGCGGGTACGCAAGCCATTGCTCAAAAGATGGAAAGCAAAAGTATCAAAACGACTGATAAAACAGATAGTATATCATTCCATATCGATGGAATCACCGAAGGAGAAACTTTATTTACTGTTATCGGAGGACCTGAAGCCCCCGTTATCAACGCAGGAATGCCAGGTACAGAAGGGATTCAAGGAGGATTTGAAGGAGGCTCTATCGTAAAAATAAAAGGTACTTATCACATGTTTCCTACCGAACGCGCCGGTGTGAAAGGGATGCCTGCCTATCACGACAGAGTAAAGACACGTATAGGACACTGGACCAGCACTGATGGTGTTCACTGGACACGCCAATCCACTATATTGGAATCAAGCGGTGTCTATGCATTGGTACATGAAGACAATCCCATGAATGACCGCCGTTCCGCCATCTGGTCTTATATGCCTGTATTCAGCGAGGAAAACAACCGATGGTACGGATTTTATCTGGCCTACACCACAGATAAAAAAATTGCACCCAATCATTCTTTCGGCCGCATCTGGAGATGTGAATCCGAAAAGGAAGGTCTAGAAGGAATAGGCGGTCCTTACCGAGATATGGGAATCATTATAGAACCGGGACTGGACTCCCAACTTTGGGAAGGACGGCAAGGGGTCGCTTCTTTCTTCCCATATAAAGTGGATAAAGGCTGGAATGCGTTTATCAGTGGAGCTTATCCTTACGAAACCCGTGCAGATTATCCCTTGAAAGGAGGGGAAAAGCGCAAGGTATGGGCTGTGGGACTGGCCGAATCAGAAACGTTGGAAGGACCATGGAAACGTATGGGTGAGGAAATCAATCCGATAACTTCCATTCACCCGCAGTTTGTAGAGAATCCTATCGTATCCAAATTACCCAACGGAACCTACATAGCGATGTTTGACGGCGGGCCGAACTATTTAAACTTACCCAACAGAATGGGATACACTTTATCCATAGACGGAAAAAACTGGAGCAAAGCACGTTATATCGCCATAGATACCAAAGTTAAAAAATGGTGGACTGTCATGAGGACTCCGCTTTGCCTGATACCCGAAGGAGATAATGTATATACCATTGTTTATACAGCTTGGGATGATACGCGCTTCCACCCCATCGGAATGGTAAAAGTAAAATTAAATCCGGAAGTATTGGATAAGCTGACAGCAGAACTGAAACCAGCTATCCCCTATTTAAATGAAGTCGGTGCACAAGCAATGCCCCGGAATATCGTTCCGATCAAGAATGCATATTTCAATATGCCTCAACCGAAGCGTCCCGTTTTTCCCGATTTCATCGTCAATATGAAAGACAAAGGAATGACAGAAGATGCCCCTATTACAGATTTAGTGAACCGGACGATTGCTGAAGTCAGTAAACAAGGAGGAGGAACAGTCGTCATTCCTGAGGGAAAATGGAAATCGGCCCGTATTGTACTGAAAAGTAATGTTAATCTACATTTAGCCAAAGGAGCCGAAATAGAGTTTTCCGGTCGTGCGGAAGATTATCTACCGGCGGTTTTCACACGCCATGAAGGGGTAGAAATAATGGGGCCGGCCGCCTTTATTTACGCCAATGGGGAAAACAACATCGCCATTACAGGAGAAGGAACCATTTACGGACCATCTATGGATGCTGAAATCAGAAAACGTCCTAACGGTGCTTCAGTGGTAGAAAAAGATGTCCCGTGGGACATGCCTATAGAACAACGTATCTATGACGGTATGGAAGGCAGGACTTTCTATCGTCCTAAAACAATCTCTCCTATCAACTGTACCAATGTATTAATAGAAGGGATCACGATGGAAAGAAGCACCTTATGGAATGTGGTACCCATTTATTGCGAGAATGTAATTATAAGAGGCATTACCGTTAATTCCACCAAGGTGCCCAGCGGAGACGGTATTGATATAGAATCTTGTAAAAATGTATTAATTGAATACTGCACGCTGAACTGCGGTGATGATTGCTTTACCCTGAAAGCCGGTAGAGCAGAAGACGGATTACGTGTAGGCAAACCTACAGAAAACGTAATTATCCGCTACTCGCTGGCCCAGCATGGACATGGCGGGATTACTTGTGGTAGTGAAACAGCCGGAGTGATCAAGAATCTGTATGTACACGATTGTGTATTTGACGGCACTCGTACCGGCATCCGTTTCAAAACGCGACGCAACCGTGGAGGAGGCAGTGACAACACTTACTATGAGAGACTGCGCATGATCAATGTAGGAAAAGCCTTTACTTGGGATTTGTTGGGCAGTGCTTATTATATGGGCGAACTGGCCGCACGCTATCCGGCAAGAAAAGTAAACCGGCTGACACCTGATGTAAAGAATATCCTGATCAAAGATTTCATTGTAGAATCAGCCGACCAGTTCTTTACCGCCAATGGTATTCCTGAAATACCTTTCAACCAGGTAGTGATAGAAAATGGAGAGATCAAATGCAAGAAATTAATCGGCGCCCTGAATGATGCCGCCGGATTTACGATGCGGAAGCTGACGATAGAATCGCTGCATAATGACATTCACATATTGGATGGAAAAGACATCCTGTTCGAGGATATACATTTCAAACTCCCTAGTGAAGAAATTAGGGTGAATGTAGAAGGTAAGAAATCCAAAAACATTATTTTCAAGAACATAAATGCCAATCAGGAAAAGGTTGAATATAAAAAGGAATCTCCCATGAGAATAGAAATAAAATAATTCTATCGGCATATTAATTCCCTATAACTGTATCATTTTTCATCATAATGTATGATTTTCCATTGTAAGGCAGGTTATCCCGCCTTATTTTTGTATCATGAAAACAGTATTCAATGGTATTATGAAAAACAAATGGACCAAACTGACAGCTTTAGTAATAGCTGCCCTGTGGAGTGGACCAACTGTGCAGGCACAAGCTCCGCACCCCGAACGTATCTATTTATCGGGAACCGGTATTGACGACACCAGGACTTGGGAGTTCTTTTGTTCGGGAGGACAAAACAGTGGAAAATGGAAAAAGATCGAAGTACCCTGCAACTGGGAACTGCAAGGATTCGGAGAATATACTTACGGTCGTTGGTACACTATAAAAGGTGAAAGGCCAAGCGACGAAACGGGCATTTATCGATATAAATTTGAATCCCCGGCAACAACTTCCGGTGAGCGGATAAAAATATTCTTTGACGGAGTGATGACCGACACGGAAGTTTTCATCAATGAAAAACCCGCAGGCGAGATGCATCAGGGAGGATTCTACCGCTTCAGTTATGATATCACCGATTTATTGAAGCCCGGCAAAAAGAACCTGCTTGAAGTAAAGATAGCTAAAGAATCAGCCAACAAATCCATCAATGCAGCCGAACGTAAAGCCGACTGGTGGCTGTATGGTGGTATTTACAGACCTGTATGGCTGGAAGTTGTCCCGGCAGTCCACATGCGACATTTTATTCTGAACGCCGATCAGCATGGAAAATTGCAAGCGGCAATAGAAATGGAAGGAGATGCCAAAGGATATGAATTGTCTGTTTCCGTCCGTTCATTAAAGGATGGAAAAGACATATACACTCAAGAAAACAAATCTAGCATTTCTCATCAGATTAAGGATTCGAACAAGGAACAGTTGGTGGAAGGGAACTGGATGAACATCCAACCTTGGTCTACAGAGGACCCCAATCTGTACGTAGCCAGACTGGAACTGAAAGACCCCGAAGGGAAAACGGTGCAAAGCCGTGAAACGCGGATAGGTTTCCGCACCATTGAATTCTTTCCACAAGACGGAGTTTATCTGAATGGCACCAAACTCGTGGTGAAAGGTGTCAACCGCCATTCTTTTTCCGTAGATGGAGGTCGTGCTACCAGTGCAGCTATGAGCCGTCAGGATGCCTTGCTGGTAAAAGAGATGAATATGAATGCAGTCCGTTCACATTATCCGCCTGATGAACATTTTCTGGATATGTGTGATTCATTAGGAATTGTCTATATGGATGAACTGGCAGGATGGCAAAACGGATACGATTCAAAAGTAGGTCCTAAATTAGTCAAAGAAATGATAGAACGCGATGTGAATCATCCTTCCATCATTATTTGGAGTAATGGCAACGAAGGAGGATGGAATTATAATCTTGATCCTTTATTCGCCAAATACGATAAATTACAGAAACGCCACATGGTACATCCTTGGGCCGATTTCAATGATCTGGACACCCACCATTATCCCACTTATCTGACCGGAGTGGCACGTTTTACCAACGGCTATAAAGTATTTATGCCTACCGAATTCATGCATGCCATGTATGATCAGGGAGGTGGTGCCGGACTACGTGACTTTTGGGATCGTTGGTGCACGAACCCCATGTTTGCCGGAGGCTTTATCTGGGTATTCTGTGACGAAGCTCCCAAACGTTCTGATAAAGGAGGCATATTGGATTCAGATAAATCCAATGCTCCTGACGGGGTAGTAGGTCCGCGTAGAGAAAAAGAAGGAAGTTACTATGCTATCCGCGCACAATGGTCGCCCATCCAGTTAAAACCGCTGCTGATTACTGACCACTTTGACGGCAGCTTCCTGGTTACTAATGAATATACTTATACTAACTTGGACAAATGTCGCATGACTTACAAAATACGTACTTGCGAAACACCTTTGAAAGATGCAATGGAAAGCGGTAAAGTTATCGCAGAAGGCCATGTACAACTGCCTGCCATCACACCGGGTGAAACTGGAAAAGCCCGCTTCACTCTTCCTGCTTCTTTCCGGGAAGGTGATGTACTGGAGTTAGAGGCTTTTGACAAAGAGGGGAAAAGTATCTGTAACTGGACCTATCCTATCCGACTGGCAAAACAATACTTTGATCATAAAATGGCACAGACTCCGATGACCCTGGAAACGGTACAGCCGGCAACCGCCACTCAAACCGCTACCACCATCGAACTGAAAAGCGACCGTGTAACCGTCACTTTTAACCCGGCTACCGGCATGATCAGCCGTATCACATCAGGAGGAACAGAAGTTCCATTCAAAGACGGCCCTGTGGCAGTGGGCATGAAAATGCGCTACGAACCAACATTGAGCTATGTCCGCAACAGCAACGAGGGGGCTGTTTACTGTGCCAAATACAAAGGTGCCGCCGACTCCATCGTATGGCGTCTTACGGACAAAGGACTACTCTATATGGATGCCATTCTGCTGAACCGGGCTTCCGGCGGAGGTGGATTTGATGATGCTTTCATGGACTCCAAAGTATTCAATCTCGGTCTGACTTTCTCTTATCCTGAAAAGAATTGCTCCGGCATGAAATGGATGGGCCGCGGTCCATACCGTGTCTGGAAAAACCGGATTCCGGGAACGAATTATGGAGTATGGCACAAAGAGTATAACAATACCATTACCGGAGAAAGTTTTGAAAATCTGGTTTATCCGGAATTTAAAGGATATCATGCCAATATGTATTGGGCCACTTTGGAAAGTGACACAACACCGTTCACCATTTATTCCCGGAATGACGGTATCTTCTTCCATGTGTTCACTCCCGAAGAACCGAAAGGACGCGTAAAAGACACCATGCCCAAATTCCCTGAAGGGGATATATCCTTCCTGCTGGACATCCCGGCTATTTGCTCCTTTAAACCAATTGAGCAACAAGGGCCGAACAGCCAGCCGGGTAATATCCGTATCAAATCGGGGGATGAAGGACTACACCTTAATTTGATGTTTGATTTCCGACAATAAACAAGTGAATAGTGATTAATTTAATAGCAGAATCATGAAATTAATAACTTTTGTATGTGCCGTCTTTCTATGCCTTCCGTCTTTGGCACAAGAAAAATTTCCGGACGGCACACCTGTATCCGATTGGTTTAAGGACAGTAAGATAGTAGATATAAACACATTAGGTAAAAAATACATTCTGACAGATTACGGCGTCATCAATGACAGTACCCTGTTACAAACAGAGAAAATACAATCTGCCATCGATGCTGCCGCACAAAATGGTGGCGGAGTTATCGTTATTCCCAAAGGAACCTATTTAAGCGGAGCGCTGTTCTTCAAACCCAAAACACACCTGCATCTGGAGGAAGGAGCTGTGTTGAAGGGAAGTGATGATATCAGCAACTTCCCCATCATAGACACCCGCATGGAAGGGCAAAGCTTGAAATATTTCGCGGCGTTGGTCAATGCCGACAAAGTGGATGGCTTTACGTTATCTGGAAAAGGAACTATTGATGGTAACGGATTAAGATATTGGAAATCATTTTGGCTTCGTCGAAAAGTCAATCCCCAATGTACCAATATGGATGAATTACGTCCCCGGCTGGTTCATATTTCCCATAGCAATAACGTCCAACTCTCAGGAGTACGCCTCATTAACTCTCCCTTTTGGACTACCCATCTTTATAAATGTAATCACATAAAAATATTGAACCTCTATATTTTCTCACCGGAGAGACCGGTAAAGGCTCCAAGTACGGATGCCATTGATATTGATGTATGCAGCAATGTACTGGTAAAGAACTGCTATATGTCTGTCAATGATGACGCCATAGCTTTAAAAGGCGGCAAAGGCCCTTGGGCAGACCAAGACCCGAATAATGGAGGAAATTCCAACATCATCATAGAAGATTGTACATACGGTTTCTGCCACGGCGCCCTCACTTGTGGAAGCGAATCCATCCACAATCGCAATATTATCTTGCGACGCATTCACATCACCAATGCCAATCGTTTGTTATGGTTAAAGATGCGGCCGGACACACCTCAACAATATGAATATATTCTGGTAGAAGATATCACCGGAGATGCAGATCATTTTCTGTATATCAAACCTTGGACGCAATTCTTTGACCTGAAAGATCGAAAAGACATTCCCATTTCTTACTCAAACCATGTGACAATGAGAAACATTGATTTTAAATGCGATAATTTCTTCAGTGTAGAAAAGTCTGATCAATATCAACTTACTAACTTTACATTCGAAAACCTGAACATTAAAGCTAAAAACGGGAAATGCGACAAAGAAATGATTGACAATTTCATTTGGAAAAAGGTAAGTATAAATAATATAAAATAAAATCAGCAGTTGAATAAATCAAATTCAACAAGATCTAATCACAAGCCACGTCTGGCACTATCCAAACGTGGCTCCTATTTTTTCAACATGAAATTCACAAAATTCCGGTGTATTCCACATATATCCGGCATTCGTTTCTTTACTCAATAGTTCAATAACTCTTCCAAGCATCAGCCTCTTTGGCATTACGGGCTTTTGCACGCATTTTCTTACTGAAAATGATTCCGAGCAGCTTATCGGCATCAAACGTAGCACTGATACCCGCCCCCACCATCAAAGCACTAGGAGTAAATTTGCCTGCCGGCGCAGGTTCCAAACGAGAATCATAGCCTGCCAGCAACTCTTTGTTGATAGGAATCTCTACATAAATTTGTTCCTCTTCCGGAGTTTCAAACGGTCCGTACGGCAATAGTCTGATATACCCTCTACCATCTATTGTATCCACTTGAGAGATATAATAACGAGGAAGTTCCGTTTCAAACTTCATGTTTTTTTTAGGGAAGGGAGTTGATTTCATTTTCCACTTTTCAGGATTGAACAATCTGTCAATTTCTTTCTGTGTTTCATCATCTATCACAATTTCGACTTGACCGCTCAATAGTTGCTGCAAACGCAAAGAGTCCTGTTTAGTCAACTGCTTAGCCTCATTCGTTCTCTGGGCAAATGACAACACCGAGAAACAAAAACATAACAAAAGGAAGAATATACGTTTCATAGCTATCTATTTTTAGTAACTTCCTAAAGATACGCAAAAGTAACGTATGTTCATCCTTTTCATGTCTTTTTCTTTCATTCTTTTTTTCGTTAATTCTGGTAATAAACTCGTTTTACCCTATTAGACACACTGGTCAAGATCTCGTATGGAATAGTTTCCAGAATCTCTGACAGAACAGTGACCGGTAAATCATCTCCGAAGATGATAGCTTTATCCCCTTCCTTACAATCAATATCCGTCACATCAATCATGCACACATCCATACAGATATTACCCACGTATGACGCTTTCTGCCCATTCACCAAACAATAGGCATGTCCATTTCCCAAACGTCGGTTCAGTCCGTCGGCATAGCCGATAGGAATAGCGGCAATACGGGAATCCCTTTCCAAATGTCCTTTACGACTATACCCCACTGTTTCTTCCTTAGGAACCTCATGAATCTGAAGAATAGTGGTTTTTAATGTACTTACATTATTGATAATCTGATTGGTAAACGGATCAATTCCATAAAGACCGATTCCCAAACGCACCATATCGAACTGAGCACCCGGATAGCGTTCTATCCCGGCTGTATTACAGATATGACGCAATATCTTATGCTGAAAAGCCTCCTGCAAACATTCAGAAGCAGCTTCAAACATTTCTATCTGTCTGCGCGTAAACGAATCAAACTGAGCCCCGTCACTGCCTACCAAATGAGAGAATACAGAACGTGGAATAACAGCTGTCTGCTTCTTCAGACGGTCTATCAGTTCTGGAATCTCTTCGGGTGCAAAACCCAAACGGTGCATCCCCGTATCCAATTTAATATGAATGGGGAAATTCGTTACGCCTTCTTTCTCAGCAGCTTTAATCAGTTCATTCAATAAATGAAAACTGTAAACCTCGGGTTCCAATTTATAATCAAACATGGTCTTGAATGCTGTCAACTCAGGATTCATAATCATAATGGAACAGGTGATTCCCGCTTTCCGCAAATCCGAACCTTCATCAGCCACAGCTACCGCCAAGTAATCCACACGGTGATCTTGCAGTGTTTTAGCTATCTCGTATGAACCGGCACCGTATGCAGAAGCCTTCACCATACATACCATTTTTGTTTCCGGTTTCAGTTTGCTGCGATAATAATTCAAGTTATCAACCAAAGCATTCAAATTGATCTCCAAAATGGTTTCATGCACTTTCAGTTCCAAACGATCTGAAATCCGGTCAAAATGAAAAGCACGCGAACCTTTTACCAAAATCACCTCATTACGCAGCCCGGCCAGCAAATCCGATTCCAATAATTCTTCTGTAGTACGAAAAAAATACTTTTCTATCTCAAAACGGGCAGCAGCAGTCCGAATTTCCTCTCCTACCCCGACAATCTTCTCTACTCCCCGGCTATGTACCAATTCGGCAACCTGACGATAAAGTAGTTTGCTGCTCTGTCCTGTTTCAAGCATATCCGAGAGGATAAGTGTCCGTTTTTTCCCTTTATCATCAGAACGACGCGACATAAAGTCAAGAGCAATATCCAAAGAAGCCAAATCTGAATTATAACTATCATTGATCAACACACAGCCATTCTTGCCTTCTTTTACCTCCAGACGCATAGCAATCTGTTCCAAACGCGCCATGCGCTCGGTTATTTGTTCAGGGGGAACCATCATATACAAAGCCACAGCCAGACAATGCAACGAATTCTCAATAGAAGCGTCATCTATAAAAGGAATACTAAATTCATTCGGCATCCCCAGATAACGGTATTTAATAGTGGTAGCATGTTCTCCTTTTTGAATGGACTCAATAAACAACGGACGTTCATTGTCCTTTTTCGACCAAGCAATCTCACGCGAGGCAAAAAGAGATTTTGCCACACACGAACTTATCAATTCGTTATCGCCATCATAAACAATAACGTCACAGTCTTTGAACAAAGTAAGTTTCTCCATACATTTATCCTGTAAAGAGAAAAAATTCTCTTGATGCGCACCACCAATATTAGTCAAAATACCCACAGTAGGTTTAATGATAGTCTGCAACGCCTCCATTTCACCCATTTCGGAAATACCCGCTTCAAAAATAGCCAACTCAGTGTGCTCATTCATCAACCACACCGAAAGTGGCACACCTATCTGTGAGTTATAGCTACGTGGCGAACGGGTTACCACACGATCTGGACTAAGCAATTGATATAACCATTCCTTCACAATGGTTTTTCCATTACTTCCCGTAATTCCTATAACCGGAATCTGAAACTGCTCCCGATGTTTTTCCGCCAATTTCTGTAATCCTTTCAGAGGATTGGTCAACTGCAGGAAATTCGCATCTTGAAAAGATTGCATATCAGCCGGCAATTCACCCACTACAAAGCTACGGACTCCACGTTCATACAATTCCGAAAGATATTTATGCCCGTCATTCCGTTTGGTTTTTAAAGCAAAAAATAATGTTTCTTCCGGAAAACACAATGAACGGCTATCAGTTAAAATCCAATCAATCTGTGCACTACGGTTTCCAAACCGCTTTGCTCCCAGAACTTTTTCTATATTTTCAATCGAGCTTGACATTGTTCTAAATCTTTTTGAAGGTCAAAATACGGGAACTTTTCTTTAAGTCGCTCTATCTTTAACACTATTTGAGTTAAAAATTTACGATATGTTTCAGATTGGGCATTAAACGGTTTGTGAGCTAAAGCCTTCCGGATATCCTCCCACTCTTTCATTATTCTATCCGTTTCTTTACTAAAATAACATTCTGTAAAACATTCCCATAGATAAGATACAGCTACAGGAGAGGGATGCAACATGTCATCTGCATAAAAACGATAATCACGAAGTTCATCCATCATGATTTCATAAGAAGGGAAATAGTAACAATCAGACCAGCGGCGGCACAATTCATCCGCTGCGAGGAGCAAAGTGGACTTACTTATCTGATTACCATGCATACCATCTTTGCTATGCCGTATGGGGCTGACAGTGAAAAGTATCTTCAAGGACGGATTTACTTTTCTCAATTCCACCAACACACATTCCCATTCAGTGACAATTTCCTCTACTGTAAGAAGTTGTCGGGTAAAAAGGCTGTCGGGCTGTTTATGGCAATTTCCTACCACCATGGTCCTTTCTTTCAGCCAATAAGCAAAAGCAGTCCCCCAAGTAATAACCAGCCAATCAAGCTGAGGAAGTCCGGCTGAAGCCTGTGCCAGCCGAGTATTTATAGAAGATAAACAAGATGCTGCCGTAGAGGCTGAAAAAACACTATGATGCATCCAACTGTGCCAACAGCCTCCGGCATAGAACAAATCCTCTTCCATATATGTTTGATGGGATAGAATTTGCCAAAGAGCTTCCACAACAGATAAAGGATTATAGAGAATTCCAAAAGGATTTACATCACAACGGAACTTATTTGTTAACAACAAATTTCCGATATTTTCCGCAAAACAAGAACCAAATAGCATGATTCGATCCGAATGTCGGATTTCTGCTTCCCTTTTAGGTAATTCTACTTGCGTTCTGAAATTCATACGATAAGAAAAGCTTTTAAAATTTAAGGGCAAATGTAATCATAATACACATATTTATGCTATTTTTGCACGATATTTATCATATCATAAGAATGGAACAGGATAATTTATATAACTTGCTGCAAAGCATAGATACTCCGGACGATTTGCGTCATTTAAGCGCAGACAAACTGCCCGAAGTGTGTAAAGAGCTAAGGCAAAAGATTATAGATGAGCTCTCATGTAATCCGGGGCATTTCGGTTCCAGTTTGGGCGTAATAGAACTGACCGTCGCCTTACATTATGTATTCAACACGCCCTATGACCGCATTGTATGGGATGTAGGGCATCAAGCTTACGGGCATAAAATTTTAACCGGACGCCGGGATGCGTTCTGCACCAACCGTAAACTAAATGGCATACGTCCTTTCCCTTCTCCATCCGAAAGTGAATATGACACATTTACTTGCGGGCATGCGTCAAATTCTATTTCCGCAGCTTTGGGTATGGCTGTAGCAGCCAAAAAACACGGAGAGAACAACCGGCATGTCGTTGCCGTAATTGGTGACGGTTCCATGAGTGGCGGACTAGCTTTCGAAGGACTGAACAATGCCTCGTCAACTCCTAATAACCTGCTGATTATCCTGAATGACAACAATATGGCTATAGACCGTAGTGTAGGAGGTATGAAACAATATCTGTTGAACCTGCAAATGTCTGAAGGATACAACCGGATACGCTATAAAATATCACAAATGTTCCATCGATGGGGTATCCTGAATGAAGAACGCCGGAAAAGCCTGATACGATTTAACAACAGCCTGAAATCCATGCTGGTACAACAGCAAAATGTATTTGAAGGCATGAATATCCGTTATTTCGGACCTATTGATGGACACGATGTCAACAATTTGGCACGTGTATTAAAAGAGATTAAAGATATGCAAGGACCTAAACTACTCCATATACATACCACCAAAGGAAAAGGTTTCGGTCCGGCAGAAAAAGCTGCCACCATCTGGCATGCTCCAGGCATATTCGACAAAGAAACCGGAGAGCGTATCGTTGTCGATACCAAAGGAATGCCCCCTTTGTTTCAGGATGTTTTTGGAAATACCCTATTGGAACTAGCCCAAACAAACGATAAAATCGTAGGAGTTACTCCCGCAATGCCTTCAGGATGCTCCATGAACATATTAATGAAAGCCATGCCCGAAAGAGGTTTTGATGTGGGAATTGCCGAAGGACATGCCGTTACTTTTTCAGGAGGAATGGCAAAAGATGGCCTATTACCTTTCTGCAATATCTATTCGTCCTTCATGCAACGTGCCTATGACAATGTGATTCACGATATAGCGATACAAAAACTCAATGTAGTATTATGCCTAGACCGCGCTGGATTAGTAGGGGAAGACGGTCCTACTCATCACGGAGCATTCGATCTGGCTTATATGAGACCGATACCCAATCTCATTGTAGCCTCCCCTTACAACGAACATGAACTACGTTGTTTGATGTATACCGCCCAGTTACCCAATAAAGGTCCTTTTGTCATCCGTTATCCACGCGGAAGAGGGTCATTGGTAGACTGGAAATGCCCAATGCAAGAGATTGAGATAGGAAAAGGAAGAAAATTAAAAGAAGGAAAAGACATAGCGGTCATTACACTGGGTCCCATTGGTGTTCAAGCAGAAAAGGCTATCACACATGCCGAACAGGAAACAGGAAAAAGCATTGCCCATTATGATTTGCGTTTCTTGAAGCCGTTAGATGAAAGTATGTTACACGAAATAGGCAAGAGATTCAAGCAAGTGGTCACTATTGAAGATGGTGTGCTAAAAGGTGGAATGGGCAGTGCCATACTGGAATTTATGGCAGATAATGAGTACAATCCACAAGTAAAACGTGTCGGATTACCGGATCTATTTGTCCAGCATGGTTCAGTAAAAGAACTATATCATATTTGCGGCATGGACGAAGAAGGTATTTACAAAATTTTGATATCATTCTAAGAGAGACGAACAATGAAAATCATTATTGCAGGAGCAGGAGCAGTAGGCACCCATTTGGCGAAATTATTATCGGATGAAAAGCAAGACATCATTTTGATGGATGAAAACGAAGAAAAGTTGAGCAAACTTGATTCCAACTTCGACTTAATGACTGTCAATGCATCCCCCACTTCCATTTCCGGCCTTAAAAATGCAGGAGTGGCAGGCGCAGATTTATTTATCGGGGTCATGCCAGAAGAAAGCCGCAATATGACGGCCTGCATGTTGGCTACTAATATGGGAGCTAAAAAGACTGTAGCCCGGATTGACAATTACGAATATCTACTTCCTAAACATAAAGAATTCTTTTCCCAACTAGGAGTACACTCACTGATTTATCCGGAAATGCTGGCTGCTAAAGATATAGTAGATGCCATCAAAATGAGCTGGATACGTCAGTGGTGGGAGTTTTGCGGCGGTGCACTAGTCCTGATAGGTACCAAAATGCGAGAAACGGCAGAAATTCTGAACGTTCCCCTTCATGAACTGGGAGGACGTAATATTCCATTCCATATTGTAGCTATTAAGCGGGGAAATGAAACAATCATCCCCCGTGGAGACGATGCTATCAAATTGCATGATATTGTTTATTTCACCACAACAAAGAAATACATTCCTTATATCCGTAAAATAGCAGGAAAAGAAACTTATCCCGATGTACGCAATGTAATGATTATGGGCGGCAGCCGAATCGCTGTACGCACCACACAATACGTACCAGATTATATGCAGGTCAAGATTATTGAGAATGACATCAACAGATGCAACCGACTTACTGAAGCTGTGGACGAAAAAGTAATGATTATCAACGGAGATGGGCGGGATATGGATTTACTCATGGAAGAAGGATTAAGGAATACCGAGGCTTTTGTCGCTTTGACAGACAATTCTGAGACCAATATTCTGGCCTGTCTTGCCGCTAAACGCATGGGAGTAACCAAGACTGTGGCGGAAGTAGAAAATATTGATTATATCAGTATGGCAGAAAGCTTGGATATCGGTACGGTTATCAATAAAAAGATGATTGCCGCCAGCCATATTTACCAAATGATGCTGGACGCCGATGTTTCTAATGTAAAATGTCTGACCTTCGCTAATGCTGATGTGGCTGAATTCACAGTCAAAAATGGTTCCCGTATTACCAAATGCGCTGTCAAAGACGCCGGATTACCCAAAGGGGCAACCATCGGCGGACTCATCCGCAATGGCGAAGGTATATTGGTAACAGGTAATACTGTTATTCAGCCCAATGACCATGTTGTGGTATTCTGTTTAGGGATGATGATTAAGAAAATAGAAAAATTCTTCAATTGATGATAAACACAAAAATGATAGCCCGGATTATGGGTTCTCTATTCTTCATAGAAGCAGGCTTCCTTATTCTATGCTCCTTTCTTGCTGTTTATTATAATGAATCGGATCTTTCCGCTTTCCTAACTTCTACAGCAATTACAGTAGGGGCAGGCATCATAGCCTCTCTGACCGGCAAAAATGCAGAAAAGAAGATCAGTCGCCGTGACGGATATGTTATTGTAACTTTCGCATGGGTCTTTTTTTCTTTATTCGGTATGCTTCCATTCTACCTGAGCGGATATATTCCCTGTATAACGGACGCTTTCTTTGAAACCATGTCGGGGTTCACCACTACGGGAGCAAGTATTTTGAACAATATAGAGTCATTGCCACACGGGCTTTTGTTCTGGCGAAGTATGACACAATGGATCGGCGGATTAGGAATTGTATTTTTCACTATTGCCGTATTACCGATCTTCGGAGTGGGCAGCGTACAATTATTTGCTGCTGAAGCCACCGGCCCCACCCATGATAAAGTACATCCGCGTATTGGTGTTACAGCCAAATGGATCTGGACTATCTATCTAGGACTGACCATTGCCGAGATTATTCTGTTGATTGCCGGAGGTATGGACTTTTTCGACAGTGTATGTCATTCTCTGACCACTGCCGCCACAGGAGGGTATTCAACCAAACAAAACAGTATTGCATTCTTTAATTCTCCTTATATAGAATATGTTATTACCTTGTTCATGTTCTTGTCGGGCATTAATTTCACCTTGTTATATTTATTATTCTTAAAAGGAAATTTTAAACGCTTATTCCAAAACACAGAACTCCACTGGTATTTGGGAACAGTGGGATTTTTTACACTTTTCACTACCGTCACTCTTATTTTCACCAGTCCGTTCAGTATTGAGGAATCTTTCCGTAAAGCCATATTTCAGGTTGTTTCCTTACAAACCACTACCGGATTCATTTCTGCAGATTATATGACCTGGGTACCTGTACTTTGGACATTAATGTGCATCATCATGTTGTTCGGAGCTTGTGCCGGATCCACTACAGGAGGAATAAAATGTATACGTATAGCCATTATGAGCCGTATTTCTAAAAATGAATTCAAACATATCATTCATCCCAATGCTATACTTCCTGTACGTATCAACCACCAAGTTGTTTCATCAACAACCAAGTCAGCAGTACTTGCATTCATTTTTCTATATATGGCAATTATTTTTATTGGATGGCTGGTTCTTATGCTGTTTGGAGTAGGATTTGAAGAAGCTTACAGCGTAGTCATTTCCAGTTTGGGCAATGTAGGCCCAGGTATTGGAAAATGCGGTCCGTCCTATTCATGGAGCGGATTGCCGGATGCAGCAAAATGGACAAGCGCAATACTGATGCTAATAGGGCGTTTGGAGTTATTTACCGTACTTCTGCTCTTTATGCCGAGTTTTTGGAAAAAGCACTGACATTCACTTCCTATAACCATTTTTATACATAAATAATTCAAAAAATCTCAATGAAGCTTCAAATAATTGGCTATCTTTGCACCCTCATTAAAAGGGTAACAAGATGAATAATATGTTGAGATACGTTGTATATATCCTATTATTTCTACTGTTTACGATAACAGTAGATCAGGATCATTATACGGTTGAACCGACAGATCTACACCCACAGACATCTTGTTACCAGCAACAACAAGACCCTTGCAAAAGAACAGTGGATTTCCTGTTTACCAACAATTTTGCAGATATGCCACAAATAGCCATATCACTTGACAACCCTTCCACATCAAAGTTTAAATGTATAGTCCGCATTTTAACAGCATTGAGCGAACTTAAAAAGCAAGAGCTACAAACAAACCATATAGTTTGCCACACCTTTCATTCGCTTTACACTGATGCCGTAGATTATTATATCTATGCACTCCGGCGGATCATCATTTAATTTTTAATTTTTTTTCAGCATTTCGCTGAGTAGAAATCCTTATAACAAACGTCTTATAAGGACTATTTTTCTATCCGTTTGTCTAATCAAAAAAAGTTTAGATATGTATTTTACATTATTAGTTGTCGTTATCTTGACGGCAATCGCATTAGTTGCCGTAGCATTGGGGATTGCCCGTGCCATTTCTCCCCGTTCATACAACTCACAAAAGGGAGAAGCCTACGAATGTGGTATTCCTACACGGGGACGGTCGTGGATGCAATTCAAAGTAGGTTACTATCTATTTGCTATCCTCTTCCTGATGTTCGATGTGGAAACAGTATTTTTATTCCCTTGGGCTGTAGTGGTACAAGACCTAGGAGTGTACGGTCTGTTTAGCATCCTTTTCTTTTTAGTTATATTAGTTTTAGGTCTGGCGTATGCCTGGAAGAAAGGAGCGTTGGAATGGAAGTAAAGAAACCAACCATAAAGTCTATTCCTTATGAAGACTTCAAAAACAATGAGTATTTGGAAAACATGGTCAAGCAGCTCAATGAAAGCGGTACAAAAGTATTGGTGGGCTGTTTGGACGACCTCATCAACTGGGGACGCAGCAATTCGTTGTGGCCGCTTACATTTGCAACCAGTTGTTGTGGAATTGAGTTTATGGCAGTGGGGGCTGCCCGGTATGATTTCGCCCGCTTTGGGTTTGAAGTAGCCCGTGCCAGTCCGCGCCAGGCAGATATGATCATGGTAGCAGGAACTATCACACACAAGATGGCTCCGGTACTAAAACGTTTGTATGACCAGATGGCGGATCCTAAATACGTTATTGCAGTAGGCGGATGCGCCATTAGCGGCGGTCCTTTTAAAAAATCATATCACGTATTGAACGGAGTAGATAAAATTCTTCCCGTTGACGTATATATTCCCGGATGTCCGCCACGGCCTGAAGCCTTGTTATACGGCATGATACAATTGCAACGTAAAGTAAAACTGGAAAAATTCTTTGGCGGAGTGAACCGCAAAGAAAATGAACCACAAAATCCCGAACAAGCATGAGTGAAAAAATAGAAATACCTGCCGAAAAGCTACATGAAGAAATGCTGAAATTGCGGCAGGGTAAACATATGGATTTTCTACGCAGCCTTACCGGAATGGACTGGGGCGAAGAAGGACTAGGTGTAGTCTATCATCTGGAAGATACGAAGACAAGAGAAAACATAGTGGTCAGCACTCGCACAACCAACCGAGAAAAACCGGAGCTTCCTAGTGTAAGTGATATTTGGAAAGGTGCTGAATTCAATGAACGCGAAGTATACGACTATTATGGTATCCGCTTTATAGGACATCCTGATATGCGCCGTTTGTTCCTGCGTGATGACTGGGTAGGCTATCCATTGCGTAAGGACTACGATGAAAACCTCAACCCACTCCGTATGACCAATGAGGAGGCTGTAGATACAACACAATATATAGAGGTGCAACATGATGGCAGTGTAATAGAAAAACGAGAAACCATTTTTGATGAGGACGAATATATCATTAACATAGGTCCTCAACATCCGGCAACCCACGGTGTACTTCGTTTTCGCGTTTCACTGGAAGGCGAAATTATCAAGAAACTGGATGTACACTGCGGATACATACATCGAGGTATCGAAAAGATGTGCGAAAGTCTTACCTATCCCCAGACCTTGGCCCTGACCGACCGTTTGGATTATTTAGGTGCGCACCAGAACCGCCATGCTCTTTGTATGTGCATTGAACAGGCAATGGGCGTAGAAGTAAGCGAACGGGTACAATACATCCGTACCATTATGGACGAATTGCAACGTATAGACTCTCACTTGCTTTTCTTCTCCTGTCTCTGTATGGATATGGGTGCCTTGACCGCATTCTTCTATGGATTCCGTGATCGTGAAAAGATACTGGATATCTTCGAAGCAACTACCGGAGGACGTCTGATACAGAACTATAACACCATTGGAGGAGTACAAGCTGATATCGCTCCGGATTTTGTACAGAAAGTAAAAGAATTCATTGCTTATCTGCGTCCGATGCTAAAAGAATACCATGAAGTATTCACTGGAAATGTCATTGCCCAAGAACGTTTGAAAGGTGTGGGAGTTCTTTCACGGGAAGACGCTATCTCTTTCGGAGCAACAGGAGGTACAGGACGTGCCAGCGGTTGGGCATGCGATGTCCGCAAGCGTCATCCCTATGCGATGTATGGCAAGATAGATTTTAGAGAAATTGTCCACACCGAAGGCGACTGTTTTGCACGTTACATGGTCCGTATGGAAGAAATACTGGAAAGTATGAACATCATCGAGCAACTGATAGACAATATTCCTGAAGGGAACTATCAGGAAAAGATGAAACCGATTATACGCGTGCCCGAAGGAAATTATTATGCCGCCGTGGAAGGTTCTCGCGGAGAATTCGGGGTTTATCTGGAAAGTCATGGAGACAAATTTCCTTACCGCATGAAATTCCGCGCTACCGGTTTACCTTTAGTATCAGCAATGGAAACTATGTGTCGCAATGCAAAAATTGCCGACTTAATTGCTATTGGTGGAACGGTGGATTATGTAGTACCGGATATTGACCGATAATAATGTGCCAATTCTTCAATATACTACTTGAAGAATGCATTATTTATCAGACTGAGAATTAACAAATTAAATAATTACAAGTTTGCCTATTGGCAAATTAGCAAATTGACACATTATTAAATTATGTTCGATTTTAGTATAGTCACCCAATGGGTACACTCACTGCTCACGTCATTTATGCCTGAAGAACTGGCAGTGCTCATAGAATGTATAGTAATTGGCGTATGTATCATGTTGGCATACGCAGTTATTGCTATCATTATGATTTTCATGGAACGTAAAGTGTGCGCCGCTTTCCAATGCCGCTTGGGTCCAATGCGTGTAGGTCCCCAAGGTACCATACAGGTATTTGCCGATGTATTCAAGATGTTGATTAAGGAAATTATCACCATCCGACATGCTGACAAGTTCCTGTACAATTTGGCACCTTACATTGTTATCCTCGCCTCTATCATGGCTTTCAGTTGCCTACCCATCAACAAGGGCATGGAGGTCCTTGATTTCAATGTAGGTATTTTCTTCTTATTGGCAGCATCCAGTATCGGCGTAGTAGGTATTTTGCTGGCAGGTTGGAGTTCCAATAACAAATATTCATTAATCGGAGCCATGAGAAGTGGCGCTCAAATGATTAGTTATGAATTATCTGTAGGATTAAGCATCCTTACTATTGTAATCTTAACAGATACCATGCAACTAAGCGAAATTGTAGAACGCCAAGCTGACGGCTGGTTCCTTTTTAAAGGACATATACCTGCATTGATCGCTTTTATCGTTTATCTGATAGCCGGAAATGCAGAAGTCAACCGCGGACCGTTTGACTTGCCTGAAGCGGAAAGTGAACTGACCGCCGGATATCATACCGAATATTCCGGTATGCACTTCGGCTTGTTCTATGTGGCAGAATTTGTAAACTTGTTTATCATCGCCGCAGTAGCCACAACCATCTTTCTAGGAGGATGGATGCCGCTACATATTCCTGGACTAGACGGATTCAATGCCATTATGGATTATATTCCCGGATTTATTTGGTTCTTTGGCAAGTCATTCTTTGTTGTATGGTTACTAATGTGGATCAAATGGACATTTCCCCGTCTGCGTATTGACCAAATTCTAACACTGGAATGGAAATACTTGGTCCCAATAGGTTTGTGCAACCTGCTGTTGATGGTAATTATTGTTGTATTTAAATTACATTTCTGATGAAAGAAGAAAAACATTCCTATATAAAAGGACTACTTCATGGCATCGGTACATTACTTACCGGTATGAAAGTGACAGGACGAGAGTTTTTCACTCCTAAAGTCACTGAACAATATCCCGAAAACCGTGCCACATTAAAAATATCGCCCCGTTTCCGAGGACGGCTTATCATGCCGGTTGATGAGAATGGTAATAACAAATGTATTGCTTGCGGACTTTGCCAAATGGCTTGCCCCAATGATACAATCACCATTACCAGCGAATCTGTGACCAACGAAGAAACAGGCAAGAAAAAGAAAATATTGGTAAAGTATGAGTACGATCTGGGAGCCTGTATGTTCTGTCAACTTTGTGTGAACGCTTGTCCACATGATGCCATTCGGTTCGATACAGAATTCGAGAATGCTGTGTTCGACCGCAGCAAACTAGTTCTCACCCTGAACAAAAAATAAAAAACAAACGATATTATGACACTACAACTAATTGTATTCATTGTACTGGCGTTGTTTATCGCTGTCTGTTCGGTATTGGCAGTCACGACCTCACGTATCTTGCGTGCAGCAACTTATCTGCTGTTCGTTTTATTTGGTACAGCAGGTATTTACTTCCAGCTCAACTACTCATTCTTGGGAGCTGTACAATTACTGATTTACGCCGGTGGTATAACAGTGCTTTATGTATTTAGTATCTTATTGACCTCTTCACAAGGAGACAAAGCAGAGAGATTGAAAAATGGGAAGATGGTGGCCGGAGCTATTTCTACGATAGCAGGACTGGCTATCTGTCTGTTCGTCATGCTGAAAAATGAATTCTTGCCCTCTCATTTTGTGCATGGTGAACTGGATGTACGCACTATCGGTCATGCACTGATGGGCATGGAAAAATATCAATATATTCTTCCTTTCGAAGTAATCAGCGTGTTATTACTCGCTTGCATCGTAGGAGGAATCCTAATCGCTAGAAAAAGATAAAATTTATGGTACACATGGAATATTATCTGGTGGTTTCCACCTTTATGATGTTTGCGGGAATCTATGGTTTCTTCACCCGCCGCAATTTATTGGCCATGCTCATCAGTGTAGAACTGATACTGAATTCGGTAGACATCAACTTCGCCGTATTCAACCGATACCTCTTTCCCGAGGAACTGGAAGGCTTTTTTTTCGCCTTGTTTGCTATCGGCGTAAGTGCGGCTGAAACAGCAGTAGCTATTGCTATCATTATCAATATCTACCGCAATGTACGCAATATCCAAGTGAAGAACTTAAATGAAATGAAAAACTAATTATGGAACATACAATACTAATCCTTATCCTACCTTTCCTCAGTTTCCTGATACTGGGGCTGGCAGGTATGCGTATGAAGAACGGGCTGGCAGGGGCCATCGGCACCGTTTCACTGGCAGGGGTGGCGTTGCTTTCCTACCTCACTGCCTTCAATTATTTTGCAGGAGGCCGTACGGCAGAAGGCGTCTATCCTACTCTCACACCTTATAACTTCGAATGGTTACCTTTCACAACGAACTTGCATATTGACATGGGAATTATGCTTGACCCTATTTCCGTTATGATGCTAGTCGTTATTTCCACCGTCAGTCTGATGGTACATATCTATTCATTCGGATATATGAAAGGTGAAAAAGGCTTTCAACGTTACTACGCATTTCTTAGCCTGTTTACCATGTCCATGTTGGGACTCGTAGTAGCAACCAATATTTTCCAGATGTATGTCTTTTGGGAACTGGTAGGTGTTTCTTCTTATTTACTTATCGGCTTTTATTACACCAAGAAAGAAGCGATTGCCGCCAGTAAAAAAGCATTTATTGTTACCCGTTTTGCTGATTTAGGCTTTCTGATCGGTATCTTGATTTACGGCTATTATGCCGAAACATTCTCGTTCACACCCCAACTTCAGGTACTTGCAGTTGCCGGAAGTATGATACCACTGGCCTTGGGGCTAATGTTTATCGGTGGTGCCGGTAAAAGTGCAATGTTTCCATTGCACATCTGGTTACCAGATGCTATGGAAGGCCCTACTCCTGTCAGTGCATTAATCCATGCTGCTACCATGGTGGTAGCCGGTGTATATCTGGTAGCCCGTATGTTCCCGTTGTTTATAGGATATGCTCCCGAAGTACTGCACTGGATAGCTTATATCGGTGCGTTCACTGCATTCTACGCCGCTAGTGTGGCGTGTGCACAAAGCGATATCAAACGTGTGCTCGCCTTCTCCACTATATCTCAGATTGGATTTATGATTGTCGCATTAGGCGTTTGTACTTCCATGAATCCTCATGAAGGAGGACTAGGCTACATGGCATCCATGTTCCACCTGTTCACACATGCCATGTTCAAGGCATTGTTGTTCTTAGGAGCCGGATGTATCATTCATGCCGTACACAGTAATGAGATGAGCGCCATGGGGGGACTTCATAAATACATGCCCGTCACTCACTGGACATTCCTGATTGCTTGTTTGGCTATCTCAGGTATCTGGCCATTCTCAGGTTTTTTCTCTAAAGACGAAATTCTGACCGCCTGCTTCCAATTCAGTCCTGTTATAGGATGGATAATGACAGGCATTGCCGCCATGACTGCATTTTATATGTTCCGCCTTTATTATTGTATTTTCTGGAATGGAGAATGGAAAGGACACTCCCACGAATCCGGACTAGGTGCACATACTCCGCATGAGGCTCCACTTACCATGACATTCCCGCTGATGTTTTTAGCCGCTATCACCTGTGTTGCCGGATTCATACCTTTCGGCAATCTGATCAGTAGTAACGGAGAAGCCTATACCATTCATCTGGATATGCAGATAGCTGCTACAAGTATCATTATTGCTATAGCATCCATCGCTTTAGCTACATGGATGTATGCAGGTAAGAAACAACCCGTAGCCAACTATCTGGCACACACATTCCCACGTTTGCACACAGCCGCTTACCATCGTTTTTATATGGATGAGATATGGTTATTCGTAACCAAGAAAATCATCTTCCGGTGCATTAGTACTCCGATAGCTTGGTGGGACCGGCACGTTATCGATCAATTCTTTAACTTCACTGCGTGGAGTACTCATGCTACCGCCGATGAAATACGTGACATGCAAAGTGGAAACGTACAGCAATACAGTATTTGGTTCCTTGCAGGTGCATTGATATTGACGCTGATACTATTAATTTAATGAATAATAAAAAATCCGCCGCATGGCCATTTTTTAATTTTTAATTTAAAAAGATGAACATACTAAGTTTTTTCATTATAGTTCCCTTGTTGATGCTCGCGAGCCTTTGGGCTTCGCGCAGCATCAATCAAGTTCGCGGAGTGATGGTTGTCGGATCTTCCATTTTATTGGCATTATCCGTTTACCTCACCATTGATTATATCGAACTACGCCAAGCCGGTGCTACAGGAGAGATGCTGTTCACAGCCAGCACAGTTTGGTATGCACCGCTCCATATATGCTACTCAGTAGGAGTAGACGGTATATCAGTAGCAATGTTGCTACTTAGTTCCATTATTGTATTCACCGGTACTTTCGCATCGTGGAAGTTACAACCATTGACAAAAGAATATTTCATGTGGTTCACTCTATTGAGTGTAGGGGTATTCGGATTCTTCGTTTCAACAGACCTGTTCACCATGTTCATGTTTTATGAAGTAGCCCTGATTCCAATGTATCTGCTCATCGGTGTGTGGGGAAGCGGACGTAAAGAATACGCCGCCATGAAACTTACATTAATGTTAATGGGTGGTTCTGCATTTCTACTGATCGGAATTCTCGGTATTTTCTATGGTGCAGGTGGTGAAACAATGAATTTGCTGGAAATCGCCAAACTACATATTCCTCATGAAATGCAACGCATCTTCTTCCCGCTTATCTTCTTGGGGTTCGGAGTCTTAGGAGCTTTGTTCCCTTTCCATACATGGAGTCCCGATGGTCACGCTTCCGCACCGACTGCTGTTTCTATGCTTCACGCTGGGGTATTGATGAAACTAGGAGGTTACGGATGTTTCCGTGTTGCTATGTACCTGATGCCTGAAGGTGCGGCCATGTGGGGAGATGTATTCCTGATATTGACCACTATTTCTGTAGTTTACGGTGCATTCAGTGCTGTGGTACAAACCGACTTAAAATATATCAATGCCTATTCATCCGTATCCCACTGCGGATTGGTACTCTTTGCCCTACTGATGATGACACGCACCAGTTGTACGGGTGCTATTCTCCAAATGTTGAGTCACGGATTAATGACCGCTTTGTTCTTCGCCCTTATTGGTATGATATACGGACGTACCCACACCCGTGATGTCCGATTAATGGGAGGTTTGATGAAGATTATGCCTTTCCTGGCTGTAGGTTATGTTATTGCCGGTCTTGCTAATCTGGGACTTCCAGGACTAAGTGGTTTTGTTGCTGAAATGACGGTCTTTGTAGGTTCTTTCCAAAATGATGATACATTCCATCGCGTATGTACCCTAGTGGCAACAACAAGTATCGTCATTACCGCAGTTTATATCCTGCGTGTAGTAGGTAAAATCCTTTACGGCAAAGTTTTGAATCCCGAACATCTGAAACTCACAGACGCAACTTGGGATGAAAGAGTAGCCGTTATCTGCCTCATCGCCTGTGTAGCAGGTTTAGGATTGGCTCCATTCTGGATAAGCGATCTGATCAGTAACAGTGTAGAACCAATCATAAGTCAATTATTAAATTAAAATTTGAGAATTAAAAATTAAAAAATAGCAATGATGGACATAACTGCAATACTCCATATGCATGCCGAACTGAGTCTGACAGCCGTTTTTATTCTGATGTTTCTGTTAGATTTATTTTTACCGGCTCCACAACGTCACTGGTTACGCCCCATGGCATGTATCCTGCTGACCATTCAACTTTTAGCAAACCTATGGCCGGAAGAGGTGACTTTATTCGGCGGCATGTACCATTCAACCCCTATGGCGTCTGTTCTGAAAAGCATCCTGACCATAGGTACCATACTGGTTTTTCTACAAGCAGACCCTTGGCTAAAACGTGAAGACACCCGCCATAAACAAGGCGAATTCTACATCCTTACCCTCAGTACCTTGCTGGGTATGTATTTCATGGTAAGTGCAGGGCACTTCCTGCTATTCTTCCTTGGATTGGAATTGGCAACCATTCCTATGGCTTGCCTCGTAGCTTTCGATAAATATAAAGGACATAGTGCCGAAGCCGGAGCCAAATTCATTCTTTCAGCTTTATTCTCCAGCGGTATTTTCCTCTATGGTATTTCCATGATTTATGGGACAACAGGTACTTTATATTTTGAAGATATCCCTGCCGAACTGACAGGAACTCCATTACAAGTTCTTGCACTAGTATTCTTCTTCTCCGGACTAGCCTTTAAATTAAGCTTGGTACCTTTTCATCTGTGGACGGCAGATACGTATCAAGGTGCACCGACTACAGTGAGCGCTTACCTGTCCGTTATTTCAAAAGGCGCAGCTGCTTTTGCTTTAATGATTATTTTAATGAAAGTATTTGGGCCAATGACTGAACAATGGAGTGAAATACTATGTATTATCATTATAGCCACCATCACTATAGCCAATCTGTTCGCCATCCGCCAAAACAATCTGAAACGCTTTATGGCCTTCAGTAGTATTTCACAAGCCGGCTACATAATGTTGGCTGTACTGGCTGGAACTCCGCAGGGCATGGCATCCCTAGTATATTATATAGTAGTATACATTGCTGCCAATCTCGCCGTATTCGGTGTCATCAATACCATTGAACAACATACCCACGGTAAAATAGAGCGCGAAGATTATAACGGACTTTATAAGACCAACCCCAAACTAACTATGGTCATGACACTTGCTCTTTTCTCATTGGCAGGTATCCCGCCATTTGCCGGATTCTTCAGTAAGTTCTTTGTATTCATGGCAGCATTCCATAGTGGATATTATCTTATTGTATTTATCGCATTGGTCAATACAATCATTTCATTGTATTATTATTTGTTAATTGTAAAAGCCATGTTCATCACACCTAATGAAGATCCTATCGGCAATTTTCGTACAGCAACTCCGATGCGCATCAGTCTGTTGGTATGTGTAGCCGGCATATTCGCTTTAGGAATTATAAGTGGGGTATATCAACTATTAAGTGATACATCAATACTATAAAATTTTAGTTACAAGAAGAATCACAACTGAAATGATTATTGTATTTCTATGATCAATATTCTTTTACTTTAGAGGCAGAATCAATCTGTTTCCAAAGTAAAAGAATATCTTAAAGTTTCTATTCAACAAATTTATCATTATCTTCGTAGCAAATTATAAAAAATAAGCACTATGAAGAAAGTCCTCTATATTACAATACTCGCCTGCTCTACTTTATGGGTATCTTGCACAGAGAAAAATAAACAATCCGTCAGAACAGATTCCTTTATAGAAAAGAATGTAGCATTTGCACGTGCACAAATCGGGAATGAAATACGAATCATAGAAAAATCAGAAAAATTTACAAACCCCGTTACACTGAAAACTGACAGTACCATTTATTATTGTGACTACGCCGACTGGCGAAGTGGTTTTTTCCCTGGGTCAGTGTGGTATCTATATGAACTGAGTGGCGACACTACTCTCTTATCATTAGCTGATAAATACACTTCGGCCATAGAAGAAGCCAAAAAACTGACTTGGCACCATGATGTAGGTTTCATGATAAATTGTAGTTTCGGCAATGGATGGCGAACAACTAAAGTACCCAGATACAAAGAAGTCATGATAGAAGCTGCCCGTTCATTGGCTACTCGTTTCCGTGAAAAGCCGGGAATTATCCAATCATGGGATGTGACCCGAGGCTGGCAATCGGAACGCGGTTGGGAATGTCCGGTCATAATAGACAATATGATGAATTTGGAGTTACTATTTGAAGCAACTAAATTATCTGGTGATTCCACTTTTTATCACATAGCAGTGAACCATGCAGACCGCACTTTGAAAGAGCATTTCCGTACAAACGGAAGTTGTTATCATGTAATAGATTATAGTTTGGCAGACGGCATGGTACGGCATAGACAAACAGCCCAAGGATATGCAGACGAATCGACTTGGAGTCGTGGACAAGCATGGGCTATTTATGGTTACACTGTGTGTTACCGGGAAACTCATGATAAAAAGTATCTAAATCAGGCATTGAAGACTTTCCAATTCATGAAAACACATCCCCGGCTTCCCAAAGACTTGATTCCTTATTGGGATATGGATGCTCCCAATATTCCCAATGAACCACGAGACGCTTCAAGTGCTTCTTGTATAGCTTCTGCACTTTATGAAATTAGTACAATGGATGTGCCTGATGCAAACAGTTATAAGATCTATGCAGACAGTATTATGGCTTCTCTAGCCTCACCAAACTATCTGGCATCTCTTGGAAAAAATGGTAACTTTTTATTAATGCATTCAGTGGGCAGTATTCCTCATGGCACAGAAATAGATGTACCTTTAAATTATGCAGACTATTATTTCCTGGAAGCACTGAAACGAAAGCGGGACATTGAAGAAGGCACACGCTAATTATACAGACAAACAGATAACCATCCGAGTACCTTCAGTATAACTCGAGTCAACAAATATGTTACCAGACAAACGTTTAATAATTAAACGGCTTAAATATAACCCCAATCCGTTACCTTGTGCAAACTCATCCAGTTTGATAAAACACAGAAATATTTCCTCCCGTTTTTCGGGAGGAATGCCACAGCCGGTATCGGTTACTTCAATTCGTAACTTACTTTGTGCCTTATCCAACCTCATCTTAAGAGTTATAGATCCAGAATCTGTAAATTTATTAGCATTATCCAACAGGTTCTCTATCACTAACGACAAATACAATTCATTGGTGGAAACAAAAATTTCCCCTTCTGGTAATTCCAAATGATAAATTATTCCCACCCTGCTCCATCGTTCTACTTTATCCATTTCTTGTCTGCAGATATGAGTTATCTGGTTTGTTCACAAAGAAGAGGCGCATCAGATGAATCTAAATTAGCCACTACCAGCAAGTGATCTATCAACGAAGTGAGAATTTCCGCATTAGCAGTAATAATACCTGAAAAGCCAACAATAGCGTTTAATGGAGTCCGTATTTCATGACACATAGAATTAATGAATGCTGTTTTCATTTTCTCACTTTCCCCAGCTTTTTGATTCAGTTCACCTAAAACTTTTTCCATCTGTCTTTCTTCAAATCATAGTACAAGTAAAAACAAATACTCATCACCAATACAAGTACCATAAAAAGTGTAATTACTAAAATACGCCTGTTCTTAGTTTCCAAACGGTAATTCTCATGGTTCAATTGATCTACTTCATACTTTACCTGTAGTTCACTAAGTTGTTTTTTCAGATTGGAAGATTTAATGGAATCCTGCACTTGTATATAGAGTTTATGATACTTAAAAGCATTTTTATTATCTTCCATAGCCTCATAAATTTGTGAATTGATATCCAATAATCCCGGGACATTAGACTGACTTGTCATCCAAGCATATTTTATCAAGCTGTCATTAGTTATCAATGCATTATGGAAACTATGCTTATATAAGTAATAATTATTCATGCCAAAAAACAATTATACTTATCAATAGGCTCCGTAACCCAAGCACTCATCTTGATCATCAGATTATAATACTTCTCTAATTTATCATCGGATAATTTATCCGCACGCATCAACAAAGAAGTATAACATTGGAGATATCGTATATTAATATTATAGAAAGGACGTTGACGAGCATAGTACAACTCATAATATTTTCTATATTGCTGAAGCTATTTTTCAACATATTCAATATATAGATCTCCTTTATCTATAAAGTTCAAGGTCGAAAGAAAATTCCATACAGTACAAATACGAAACTTGAATCCTTCCTCATATGGTAACTGACAAGCCAGCTTATAAGCAGTTTCCAAATAGGGATCAGCCTCTTCATATTTACCTTCACTACACAAAGCATAGCCTGTAATAAAAGTCTGTTCCATCTGTATGTAAATATCATTCCCACCTATATTTTCTTTACCCATAAAAGCCAATTCCTCTGTTATAGCAGTTTCAACCTCATTATTCCTGACTCTGCCTGCAAACAATCTCATTCGTAAAAAGAATAAATATGGATGAGATTCTTCCAGTGTCCCAACATCCTTTAAAAGAGACATATAATACCAAACAGAATCGGCATGATAAACTTTAATATACGAGAAAACCAAATCAGAAAGAGTCTCAAACATATGAGTCTTATCATTTACTGCTTTTGCGGTGAAATACATTTTATTAAGATAATCCACTTCTTCAGGTTTCTCAAAATAAAAATCAGCCAAACCTCTGTAAATCTCAATTTGTAGAGAAAACTCTACAGGACTTCCTATAATATTCAGAAGACTATCTTTGGTAGTAGAAATACTACTTCCTATAACAACAAAAATCCCCAAACAGATATCAGTATATAACAAGTGATATATTTCATAATATCAGATTATTAAGGTACGAATATACAAATAATATAGCAATGTAGCAGCAATTATTCTTTCATTATTAGAATTTACACAATAATGGGCAATTAATCCACTTATTTTTTAATTATATGCTTTAATATTGCATCGTGGATATTTTCTGGCAACTATGAAATTATTAATTATTAAACATCAAATATATGGTAAAAAAGTTAGTTAGTGTATTTTGTATATGTGCATATTTTGGACTTGCTCATGCACAAATACCACAAGAGATTTGGAAAGAAAGTGAGCAAATAGAAAAACAAATCAAAAAGACCTCTTTTCCCGATCGTGTGTACAACATTAAAGATTTCGGTGCCAAAGAAGGAAATAATGGTGAAATATTCTGCCATGAAGCAATCAATCTGGCTATCCTCACATGCAGTCAAGCAGGTGGAGGAACTGTATTAGTTCCACCCGGAGAATTTCTAACAGGTCCTATCACACTGAAAAGCAATGTAAATCTGCATTTGGAAGAAGGCGCCTATCTAAAATTTTCTTCAGAGAAATATCTATATACTCCAACCGTACTCACCCGCTGGGAAGGAGTAGACTGTTACAATTTGCATCCATTAATTTATGCTTATGGAGAAAGTAACATAGCTATCACCGGTAAAGGTATTATAGACGGACAGGCCAGTAATGATAACTGGTGGAGTATGTGTGGTGCTCCACACTATGGCTGGAAGGAAGGTATGACAGCTCAAAAAAATGGCGGCAGAAACAAATTACTGATGTACGCCGAAACATTTGCCCCGATAGATAAACGCCAAATGACTTTTGAAGACGGTTTACGTCCCCAGCTTATCAATCTATATCGTTGTAACACTATTTTAATAGAAAATGTAACATTGAAAAATTCTCCATTTTGGGTTATCCATCCTTTATTTTGTGAAAGTCTGACAGTACGTGGGGTTAAAGTATCCAGTCACGGTCCCAATAGCGATGGCTGCGATCCGGAATCAAGTAAGAACGTATTAATTGAAAACTGTATATTCGATACTGGAGACGACTGCATCGCTATTAAAAGCGGACGGAATGCGGACGGACGGAAATGGAACGTACCAAGTGAAAATATCATTGTACGCAATTGCGAAATGAAAGACGGACACGGTGGTGTAGTTGTAGGTAGTGAGATCTCGGGAGGATATAAGAACCTGTTTGTTGAAAACTGCAAAATGGACAGTCCGAACCTAGAACGTGTCATCCGCATCAAAACCAACAACTGCCGCGGTGGGGTCATTGAAAATATTTATGTGCGTAATATAGAAGTAGGCGAATGTCGCGAAGCCGTTTTGAAAATCAACCTGCAATATGAAAACCGTGAAAAATGTGACAGAAGTTTCCCACCTGTAGTACGCCATGTATATCTGGATAATGTTACTAGTGAAAAAAGTAAGTACGGAGTCTTAATTACCGGATATGACGACCGTGTCAATATTGAAGATATCCATGTAACAAACAGCCGTTTCAATAATGTAGAGAAAAAAGGGAATTTAATTACCGGAGCTAAAGATGTAGTACTGAATGAAGTATATATCAATGGAAATAAGGTGAGAAAATAAGATCCCCCTTATTATATCGGGTGAACAATGAGTTCACCCGATATAATGATAAAACATAACTTTACTATCATTTATCTTCATCGTCCAATCTGATTTTTTGCATATTCTGTAGAAGTCATTCCCCAATAAGACTTAAAACTTTTACTAAAATAATGAGGATCACTAAAACCTACCATATAAGCTATTTCCGCCATTGTATATTGGTTTTCCTTAATCAGTTCAGCAGCTTTCCTCATGCGTATTTCTTTTATATACATTATAGGAGCCATACCAGTTAAAGATTTCAACTTATGAAAAAAATTGGTCCGACTCAGACTGAAATAACTAACCAATTGATCTACATTCAATTCCGGATTACCAAGTTGCTCTTCCATAATTTTAGCTAACTTATTAAGAAAAGCAGCGTCTCTTGCCGACAATTGAACCGATCTGTCTTTTTCTTTATTTTCGTTCCCCTCTTCATATCCTACTTTACAATAATATGCTTGTAACATTTTACGCCGAGCTAGGATATTTTCTACTTTAGCTTGCAGATAATTAACACTGAACGGCTTCGTTATGTAATCATCAGCTCCTGTATGAATACCAGTCAGAATGCTATCCATATCTGTCTTGGCAGTCAATACTATGGCAGGAATATGCGAAGTTCGTTCATCGTTCCTTAGTTCCTGCAACATCTGTAGACCACTTTTTACAGGCATCATGATATCAGTAATTATCATATCAGGCAGATCAGAAAAAGCCTTTTTTAATCCAACCTCGCCATTATTAGCCTCAACAAACCGATATGCTTCCTGAAATATTTGTTTGATAAATACTCTTAATTCATAATTGTCTTCAACAATAAGCATGAGCGGCTTCTCCGATTCATTCAATTCTTGTAGTTCGTTTTGAGAATTGAAATCTAAATTTGTATCTTCATTCCAATCTGATAATATATATTCCGTGTCAGACGGATAATGTTTTTTACCTTTTAATAGCCTTACAGTAAATAGACTCCCTTTTCCGAACTCACTTTCCACATTTATACTACCATAATGCATTTCCACAAGTTCTTTAGCCACTGAAAGTCCGATACCAGAACTTAAAGGAGCATAAATGCTATCCGGAACCACATTCTCGTAACGATTGAAAATCACTTTCTGCTTTTCTCTCTTTATCCCTACTCCTTCATCTTGGATTTGAAGAAGGACTGCATTCCCATCATCTTTCATACTAACCCAAATGTTCTTGCCATCAGAAGTGTATTTGAAGGCATTAGACAGCAAATTAAAAATAACTTTCTCTAATTTATCTTTGTCCACCCAAAGATTTACTTTAGACAATTGAGTGTTAAAATTCAAACTAATATGCCGCTCTTGAGATAAAGTTGTAAAATAGTTGATTATTTCTTTCGTGAAACTGATAATATCCACATACTGAACTCTCAGTTTCATCTTGCTATTCTGGATTTTACTAAAATCCAAGATCTGCCCTACCAACCTCTGCATACGGTCACTATTCTTTTTAATAATCTTCAAAGTATCTCTCACCTTCCCAGAAAGACTTTCGTCTCTGAGTATATATTCCAAAGGTCCGGTAATCAATGTTAATGGAGTTCTTAATTCGTGAGACACGTCAGTAAAGAAGCTGAGTTTTAATTGAGTAATCAATTCTTCATTTTTAGCCTTATTTTTTATCCGATAAAAAACGGTATATACATAAATGGCAACTGCAATAAATAATACAATCAAAAAGAAATAGAGCATAGTAGCACAAGGTGTCTCAGAGAAAGTAGGAAGCACTTCAAAAGAAAGTGTTCGTTCATTTTCAACCCATACACCTTCATTATTGGTAGACTTTACACGAAATACATATTTTCCCGGAGGAAGATTAGTATAGTTAGCCTCATGCCCGTTATCCGTCAAACGAAAGTTTTTATCAAAACCGTCTAACTTGTAAGCATATTGAATATACTCCGTATTGGTCATGTCTAGAGCAGAGAATACCAACCTGAGGGTGTGATTATTAGGAGGTAACTGCATATCCTTGCTATTATCAGGATTAACAGACAAAATAGAAGGAGTTTTTCTGGGAGTCAGTTCCTGATTGTTTACCCAAATAGAAGAGAAAAATATTTGTGGTATAAAATCTGTTTTATGAATATTCTCAGGGGTAAAATAGAACAAACCTCGGTTAGTACCAAAAAAAATCTGCTTGCCATCTGTTGCCCCTACACCTTCACTAAAATGCATATTAAACGCGATATGCTCACTAGAATACTGAATCTGTTCGGCCGAAGCTACAAATTTCACTAATCCACCACCCGTCACCAACCATAAATTTCCTTGTTTATCCTCGTGCATGGAATAAATAATATCTGAAATAAGTCCATTCTTCTGTGTGAAGGATTTACATTGATAAGAATGGAGCCCCATGGGAGAAAGCTCATTTAACCCTCCGCCATAAGTAATGGCAAAAATGTTCCCATTATCCATACATTGAATCATTTGTACGTCATTATTACTAAGACTATTCACATTTCCCTGTTCACGGCATATAGAATGAAAATCTATTTCTTCAGGACAATGAAAAGAAACCTTAAATTGTAAAATTCCCGCTGTTGTAGACACCCAGATACGCCCTTGATTATCTTCAGTAATATGTCTGACTTTATAAAAATGACTAATCGGATATCTCTTTAACAAATTGCGATGATTGATAAATCTTAAAGTACCATCAGGCATAGTTTCAATCAAATTCAATCCACCTCCGTAAGTAGCTACCCAAAGTCTCTGCCTACTATCCTGAAAAGTAAAATAGATATTATCATTACTCAATGAATAGGGGTCGTCAGCTTTATGTTTAAAATGCTGTAGCTTAAAATTGCCTTGTGAAGTTTCTATTGCTTTTATCAATCCCTGGCCTTTAGTCGAAATCCAATAAACACCAGCCGAATCTTGCATGATGGCATATACTTTGCCCCATTTCATCCTTTTCAATAATCGAAGCCGGGCATCATATATGGAAACATTCATATCTCTGCTTCCCGTCCAAATACGTTGTTTTTTGTCTATATACAGTGCCCTGATCTCATTATCAGGTAACTCTACATCCTGAGGAGCAGGTGTATAGATATGAAATTTATCAGGGATAAAAGTGATGCGCTTAAGTCGGTTGAGCTGGGTACTCATCCATAAATTTCCTTGTTTATCAACAAAAGCAGCAAAACAGCGGTCATTTGATTTCCACTTGACAGGCTGCTCCGTAGTATTAAAAGGTATTAACCGCCTATTTTGAGAATCAAAATAAGAAAATCCTCCGCCCTTAGGGTGTACCCATAAAATATCATTCCGATCCTCAAAAGCAAAAAAATCACTTTCAGTATTTAGTGGTCTTCCCTGTTCATCCTTTCCTTCAATAAAGCTTAAACGCTGTGTTTTCAGATCAAACAAAGTGACTCCCGGAACAGGATGTACAAGCCACAATAAATCTCCACAAGTAATTTTAGCAGACTCTATGTTTTTGTCTTTCAACAGAGAAAGAGAATCAAGCATCACATGTCTTATCTCACCGAGAGAGTCATGAATAAAAAAGCCATCCGAATCAGTAACATATATCAGTCCAGCCACAGAAGGCAAAATAGAAATCACAGAAGCCGATGTTGGCAATTGAGTATGGATAGAAAGTTCTCCTGTCAACAAGTATTTATAGACTTTGCCTTGATGTGCACCTAAATATATATATTCTTCCAACTCTGTTGCAAAATAAAAAGGTATTTTCTCACTTTTTCGACAATCAGACAAAGAAATAATAGAAAGTTCTGAATCATATAATCGATATACCCCCTCATCCGTAAGAAGCCATTCCTGTAATTTCGAATCCATAAATACAGACCGGATTTTACCAGTAGCCAAAGTATTTTCTCTTGATGAATAGAATTGAAATGTCATAGATAAATCTTCAGGAGCCGTAACGACCCGTACTGCACTCCCATCTTCACATAATAACCATACTATTCCATTCGGAAGGACAGATATTGACCGAAAGTTATTGACTGTTTTTTGAATGACAGGTTCAAAGACTTCCTTGTCAGGATTAAAACGATAACAAGTGGAATCATAACACAATACCCATATACATCCGAATTTATCCTCGACTATATCCAATAAACGATCATTGGTCAATCCTCCCAGATCTTCCATATTCGATTTATAATTCTTAAAATTATAACCATCAAAACGATAAAGCCCATTCCAAGTAGCAAACCATAACAAACCTTTATGATCTTGGATAATATCATTGACAAGCCCATCCTCCACTCCATTCTGACTGGAAAAGTACGTAACTGAATATTTTTGAGATATAGCTCCTTTTGCCAGTACATCGGCTGTAAAAAAGCATAGTATTACTACACAGAAAAAGGTAAGAATATCAACCCAGTATGTTTTCATATCAAAGTAATGTGTTTCCTTTGCGAAATTAGCAGAAAATGGGTATTCATCAAAGTACTTTCTATTTTTAATCCACCGCAATATATGTTGTTTAGCTACCTTTGATAGATATTCCAACTAAATTATCAGTTTTTCCACTTATAAAAAGATAACATCCGTCTATATTTGACATCAAAACAAAAACAACTCTAATACTAAATTAATAATGAAAGACATGAGAAAAAAAGAGTATTTAAAATCCCGCTCTGTTATAGTACAGGGTATTCATTCTCCAAAAAGATTTTGGTTTGCTTGCGGACTTTCCTTAGGACTAGTTTCCTTACCATTATCCACTTTTGCAAACAATTGGTCAAACCAACTAGGTTCATCAATTCAAAAATCAATTCAACAAAACCGAATCATTACAGGTAGTGTCATAGACGAAAGCGGAGAAGCATTAATCGGCGTTTCCGTATTGGTAAAAGGAACTACTTTAGGAACGGTAACCGATTTAGATGGTAATTTCACACTGGAAGTTCCAACAGGTGCAATCTTAGTTGTTTCATATGTAGGGTATAAAACACAGGAAATAAAAGTAGGAGAGCAGCAAAAACTAGCTATCACGGTCGAAGCAGACAACAAATTGTTAGATGAAGTGGTAGTAGTGGGCTATGGTGTAGTAAAGAAATCAGACCTTACAGGTTCTGTAGGTAGTGTAAAATCCGAAACAATTTCTGCCAAAGGTGCAACATCAGTTGTCGAAAGTCTACAAGGGCAAGTTGCCGGAGTGAATATCTCACAGTCTTCTAGCCGTGCCGGTGACGGATTCAATATTCAGATTCGAGGTAAAAGTTCATTAAATGGCGGCAATCCATTATATGTAATCGATGGAGTAGTTTGTGAAAATATGGATTTTCTAAATCCGATGGATATTGAAAAAGTAGACATTTTGAAAGATGCTTCATCTACCGCTATCTATGGTTCACGGGCCACAAATGGTGTAGTGATGATTACCACCAAAAAAGGAGACAAAGATATAGCCAAGACTACAGTCAGTTATGATGGATATTATGGTATAAAAACCAAAGCCAATATGCCGGACTTTATGGAAGGAGATGATTTCATGAAATTCCGTTTCTCCCGTTATCTAGTTTCATCTATGGATGCCTCTTCAGGAATGACTAACTGGGAAATGACTGATGCCAATTTCCTGAACTTCTGGGGAAATGGCAGTCAAATAGTGAAAAATATGTATCTCAATAAAAATTACACCGATTGGGTAGATATCGTAACCCGTAACGGCTCACAACAGAATCATTTCATCAATATTTCCGGAAATACAAAAAATATAACCTACCGCGTAGGACTAGGGTATCAAAATGAGGAAGGAATCATGTATGACGGTTATGAACGCTGGAATATAAAAGGAGCCGTAGATCATAAGATTTCAGATAAAATCTCAGCCGGATTCTCCACAAATATGGCAACAGCATCCAAAGAGAGTGGTAGCAACTACTCTATTTTGGAAGGGTTCCGTATGACCCCTAATATGCCATGCTATTATTGGGAAGGAGAAAAGGCAGGACAGTTAATTTCACAACCAGGTAAAGATACCGCCATCTATCCCAATGGTGGTGGTCCGACTTCCTCCATCAATCCAGTGGTGGACCGTTTGAACTCAAAAGACGATACACGTTCTTATGATGTGATGGCAAATATTTATTTGCAATACAGCCCCGTTAAAGAAATAATTCTTAAAACTACTTTCTCCCCCATGTATACCAAAACCCATCGTGGTACATTCTATAACGGAGAAACCCAACTTCGTTCTGGAAAAACAAACATGGCCGAAAACTATAATGATGAAATATTCTCGTATACTTGGGATACGCAAGCCAATTACATCAAGAATTTTGGAGATCATAGTCTGAATGCCTTGGCCTTATTCAGTGTCTATGAACAAAAGTTACAAGGCGACTATATCAATGTAGTGGATATGCCATTTGATGTAGACTGGCATAATCTTGGTTCAGGCACTGTACAAAGTCAGTCTAGCTATTATAAAAAAATCTCCATGTTATCTTATGTAGCCCGTATCAACTATGCCTACAAAGGCAAATACATGCTGACTGTATCTTCACGTTGGGACGGCAGTTCCAAATTCCAAAAAGACAATCGTTGGGGGATGTTCCCCTCAGCTGCCATGGCATGGCGCATTTCCGATGAAGATTTTATGGGATTTGCCAGCAAATGGTTAAGCAATTTAAAACTCCGTGCCAGCTTTGGCGTTACCGGTAATAATGCCGGTGTAGGGCCTTATGACACACAAGCTTTGGCAAATATTAAATATTACTATAATTACGGATCGTCTGTTGCCAACGGTTATGGTTATACCATGACAAACGCCGACCTGACTTGGGAGAAGACAACCGAAATCAACCTCGGTCTTGACTTCGGTTTCTTGAATAATCGTATCAATGGATCTATCGATATCTACAACAAAGATTCCAAAGATCTCTTGATGGAGATGGAAACCCCATTTGAACTAGGTTCCTATACAGGCTCCATTGTAAGTAATGTGGGTAAGGTGAACAATAAAGGTATAGAAATCCAACTGAATACCATCAACGTAAAGAATAAAGATTGGAACTGGGAAACAACCTTCTCTTTTGCGCGTAACATTAACTCTATCAAAGAATTGAATGGTACCAAAGAAGATTTGGTGGGTAACAAATGGTTTATCAATCACCCTATAGACGTAGTATACGGCTATAAATATACCGGAATCTGTACTCGAGAGGAAGCCCAAGCTTATGCCCAAGACCCGAAAATGAAAACCAAATTCTATGAAGGCGAGATGAAAATCTATGATAAGGATGGCAATGGTACTATCGATGCCAATGACAAAATGATCCTCGGACATTGTGCTCCGACCTGGACCGGTAACTTCACCTCCAACTTGTCCTATAAGAACATTGACTTCTCTTTCAGCATTTACACCAGTCAGGGAGGAATGGTATACTCTCCCTTCATGGCCGAGTTCGTAGACTATGGACAGCGTGGCATGAATCGCCTAAACATGGATTACTATATACCTCAAGGTGCTCCGATACTAGGTGCTGATGGCTCTATAGCCTACCAAGAAGTCACTCATTACGGTAGTTACCCCTTCCCAACCAATGGTGGAAACGGTAAAGGAGGCGGTGCATACTGGCAAAGTGGTGCCAATGAGGACCGAGCACAAAATTTCGTTGACAACTCATATGTTCGAATCAAGAATATTACCCTCGGCTATACTTTTCCACAGAAATGGATTTCAAAACTTCATATTTCCAATTTAAGAATCTATGCTAATATATTAAATCCTTTCACTTTCACAAATTATGAAGGGTTCGACCCCGAATGGGCCGACGCACAAGTAGGTGATGGTACCGGTGGTGTCAGTTCAAGAACTTATCAAGTTGGTGTAAATTTAAAATTCTAAAATTAAATGATTATGAAAAAAATATATTTCATTATGGCATTAGGATTGGCAACTCTCTCAGGATGTTCGGATTTTCTTGACCAAAACAACAAATCTAATGTTCCATCAGCTGAATTTTATCAGACTTCGGCAGGATTCGCCAGTTTAACTAACAGCGCTTACTCCACACTGCGGGAGCTTTATAATGCCCAACCGCAATTATTCGTAGCGGGAACAGACCTGTATGCAGACGGAAAGTCACAGGGAGTAGTCATGAGCCAATATACCTTCACTGCAGATGAAGGCATTATAAAAAATTTCTATGTAAGTTGTTTTAAAGGTATTCAGCTAGCCAATAGCGTTATATCTTATGGAGACATAACGGAAGATTCCAGTGTACGACTGCAATATGTGGACGAAGCACGTTTTATCCGTGCATGGTATTATTTCCAACTAGTGCAACAGTTCGGGCCTGTAGCTTTGAACAAACAAATGTTTGACCATGCCGAAATGAGTCATGAACGTGCCAGTCTTGCAGATGTTTATAAGTTCATCATTGAAGAGTTTGAGTATCTAGCCTCTTCCGAATCCCATTTAATGGAACGTGCCAACTCCGGTGTAGGACGTGCCAATAAACGCGCAGCAACCTTTTACTTAGCCAAAACCTATCTGACTCGTGGATGGCTAGATGGCACTGATTACGAAGCCCAAGAAGAAAATATAGCTCAAAATTCAGACTTCGCAAATGCAGCTAAGTATGCCTTGGAAGCAATTAATGGCGAAATTCCTTTCCTCTCCATAGAAGAAGCTTTTGACGTAGAAAATGAAGAAAACAATGAAATATTCTGGAGCATACAGTTTAATTCGGCTGCTGTAGAAGATCCCGTAAAAGACGGTTCCTACCAACAAGCCCAATTCGGAGCTTATTTAGGTGGTTCCGAAAAACCAAGAAATAAGGCAATTGACGGTTGCTTTGCTCCTTCACTACGTCTACAGCAAATGTATAGTCGGGGTGATGCACGGTTGGAACAAACTTTTATGTTAGAATTCCATACCAGTTATTTCGACTATTACTCAGCACCGACTAGTTCTTCTATCATTTATTATTATGCTCCAGCATGGGCTACAGATGAAGATATCGCTGCCTGGAAAGCAGACGATCCTTATGGAATTAAAAAGAATACACTGGTAAGCAAAACAATAGCAGACGGTGGTATTGCTCCATCCAACGGTGCCCCAGCCACATACAAAGACCGTCGTTCACAAGACTACGGCAATGCTTGTATCAAGAAATTTGATGATTATTCAGAAACTTCTATTGCTAACCGTAATTCTACTTGCAGCATGCATGATGTGGTAGTAGCGCGCTTAGGAGAAACCTATCTGATTGCCGCCGAAGCCTATTTAAAAATGGGTAAAACAGAAGAGGCTGCACAAATGATCAATAAACTTCGTCAACGTCCAGAAACTATTCGTAAAGGATACACAACAGAAATGACTGTCACCAGCAACGATATTAATATTGATTTTATTCTTGATGAACGTGCTCGTGAATTAGCTGGAGAATATGTCCGTTGGACAGATTTGAAGCGTACTCACACTTTAGTGGAATATGCCACAAAATATAATGAAGACGGCATAAAAGAATCTGCTATGATAGGCCCTGATGGTAAATACAAGATTCTTCGTCCTATTCCACAAGCTGCCATTGATTTGAATCAAGCTAAAGTGACACAAAACCCTGGTTATTAAGTTAAAAAACATGCTGATGAAAAATTTTTTACTTATTCTTCTATACTTTATAAATAATGTATTAGTCTTGTCAGCTCAAGGTACTCCCGGTAAATGGGGAGATCAGGGCAATGGAACATACATAAATCCGATTTTAAATGCTGACTACTCTGACCCGGACGTTATCCGGGTCAGAGATAAATATTACATGATAGCTTCCGACTTTCATTTTCTAGGAATGCAAGTATTGGAATCTTCAGATATGATCAATTGGAAACTGATTTCCCAAATCTATCACCATTTTGATTTTCCCGGCTGGGATAACAACCAACAATATGCAGGAGGTTCATGGGCACCCTCAATTCGTTACCATGATAACAAATTCTGGGTCTTTTTCTGTACTCCCAAAGAAGGATTATTCATGTCAAATGCTGTCAATCCTTCAGGCCCTTGGAGCCCTTTACATTTAGTTAAGAAAGTAGAAAAATGGGAAGACCCTTGCCCCTTTTGGGATGAAGATGGTCAAGCATACCTAGGCCGGAGCCGTCATGGAGCCGGGCCTATCATTATTCATAAAATGAGTGCAGACGGTACACGTCTACTTGATGAAGGAATGACCGTATACACCGGACCTGTAGCCGAAGGAACAAAAATTTTCAAAAAAGATGGTTACTATTATCTCTCTATTCCGGAAGGAGGAGTAGGTACGGGATGGCAGACTATCCTCCGCTCAAAAAATATATATGGTCCTTATGAAAAGAAAGTAGTATTGGAACAAGGAAGTACTACGATAAACGGCCCTCATCAAGGAGCCATTGTCGATACTCCGGATGGTCAATGGGCTTTTTTTCATTTCCAACATCATCATGCCTTAGGCCGTGTAGTTCATCTTCAGCCCATGCATTGGGAAAACGATTGGCCCGTTATCGGAGTAGACTTTGATAGAAATGGAATAGGAGAACCTGTATATGTATGCCAGAAACCCATTGAAAGCAAAACCATATTCGCTCCGCAAACAGATGATGATTTCTCTACCCCCAACCTATCACTACAATGGCAGTTTAATCATAATCCGACAGACCACGCATGGTCCTTATCGGCACATCCAGGTTCACTCACTCTGAAAGCATTGAAATCTTCAACCTTCAGACTGGCACGCAACACCCTGACACAAAAGATTATGGGGAATATAAGTGAAGCTACAATAGCTATGGATTTTACAGAAATAGCTGATGGGCAACGATGCGGATTAGCTTGCATGGGAAAAGAAAATAAAGTTCTAGGTATCAAGATGGAGAAAGGACAAAAATATCTATACATATCCAATGACACAACAGAAATAAGTACAACTTTCCTAAACGGAAACCAGATTTATCTACGTGTATCCATCGACATGCTCAATCAAAAGTTCCAATATTTCTACAGTACAGATAATATACGTTTTATTCCTTATGGAACTTCCTTTTTTATTCCATTCGGTTTTTGGAAAGGTGCCCGCATTGCACTATATTGTTATAACAAAGAACAGGAAGCAGGAGCAACTTCATTTCAATGGTTCAAATACAAACATGACGGACCTCAAAATAAAATAGAAAATACAGCCGAACAGATTATTGCCAATATAGCGCGCACTTCATTTCCGCATAAGAAAATAAAAGTGATCTGCCCTGATTCCGCTTCCAACCAAAAAGGTCATTCACGCCAGTTAATACAGCGAGCAATAGACTCTTGTTCTTTGGCAGGCGGAGGACACGTTATAATTTCGAGAGGAATCTATTATTTAAAGGGAAATCTAGTACTGAAAAGTGATGTCAATTTACATTTAGAGAAAGACGCCTATCTACTTTTCAGCGGTAAGGCTGATGACTTTCTTCCTGAAGTATGGACACGTTGGGAAGGTACGGAACTATATGGACATTCTCCCATGATTTATGCCAAACATGCCACTAATATAGCCATTACAGGACAAGGTACCATAGACGCCCAAGGAGGACGGGAATTTGCTTCATGGTCTCAGATAGAGGTATCAGACAGAAATCGTCTGCGTAAAATGGGAGAAAAACTAATCCCTGTCACAGAAAGGATCTTTGGGAAAGGTACTATACTACGTCCCTCTTGCATACAATTCATGGGATGTTCTCGCATTTTAGTAGAAGGTATCACCATTAAGAATTCTCCTTTCTGGACTATTCATCCTGTATACTGTGACAATGTAATAGTACGAAGCATCACCATTGACAGTCACTATCCTAATAATGATGGATGTGATCCTGAATCAACTTCCAATGTATTAATAGAAGAATGTATTTTCCGCACAGGAGATGATGCCATAGCTATCAAAGCAGGCCGTGACGCCGACGGCCGTGAAATAGGACGCCCTTCAAAAAACATCGTCATTCGTAATTGTCTGTTCCAGTCTGAATGCAATGGATTATGTATCGGCAGTGAAATGTCAGGCGGTGTAGAAAACATATATATGGATAATATACAAATAGGAACGGTCAAGAATGCCCTTTATTTTAAATCCAACCGTGACAGAGGAGGATATATTCGTAATATACAAGTCAGCAATATTACTATAGAACGCTCAAAAGGGGCAGTGCTCCGTTTTGAAACCAATTATTTTGGTTTCCGAGGTGGCAGACATACCTCTCAATACGAGAATTTCCGCATCAACAATGTAAAGGCTGGCTGTTCCGACCATTATGCAATTTTTATAGATGGATATGAAGAAAAGCCTATCAAAAATATTGAGATAGAGCATTTCCATGTACAAAAGGCCCCTCATCCTTATTACTTAAGGTGTGTAGAAAACATCTGCCTCAAAGCTACTTTTGTAAATGGACAAAACTTACCGGAATATCCGAAAAAACAAAAAGAACGTGTAATACTAGATGTTTACTGATTCTTCACAAAATCTGTATAATAGAATAAAAGTTCTGCAAACAGAACTTTTATTCTATCTATATGCATATCTTATTCCAAACACTCATCAAGTTCACCTATCAACTCTTCTTTATCAAGATGCCGCCCGATAAAAACTATTTTCTGCATACGGTCTCCATATTTATCATCCCAATCCCGCAACAAGCCGGGCTCCTGACGCATTACCTCCATCAGTTCTTCTTCAGGTGCCGTAGCATACCATAAACCAGCTTCCTTCAACTTTTTCTGCACACCAGCCTGCTCAAAAAGAAAAGACATATCACGATTATTGCTGAAATAACAGACTCCTTTTGCACGAATGATATTACGACTCCATCTGGTTGATACAAAACGATCGAATTTATGGATATCAAAAGCCGGACGACGATAATACACAAAAGTACTGATACCATATTCATCCACTTCACTACCCTCATGATGATGATGGTGCGCGTGTTCCTCCGCTTCTTTTTTCTGCTCTTCCGTAAGGGCGCTCTCTATTCCACGTATCCAACCGGCAGAAGTGGCAGTACGTTCAAAGTCAAATACTTCAGTATAGATTATCTTATTCAAATCCACATCAGCATAATCACATTCTATTATTTCAGCTGCAGGTTGCAATGTACGGATAATCTGTTTGATACGTTCCAATTCGTCATGTTTCACTTCTGAGACCTTATTCAATAATACAACATTACAAAATTCAATCTGTTGGATAATCAGATTTTCAATATCCTCTTCGTCAATACCTTTACGGGTCAAATCGTTGCCACAAGAAAACTCACTTTGCAGACGTAAGGCATCTACCACAGTCACAATACAATCCAAACGACATCCCCCGTACGTATTCTCCATACTTGAAATAGAACAAATAGTCTGTGCGATAGGAGCTGGTTCACAAACACCACTTGCCTCAATCACAATGTAATCAAAACGCTCCAACTTCATAATATCATCTATCTGCTCCACCAAATCCATCTTCAGAGTACAACAGATACAACCGTTCTGAAGTGCTACCAAGCTTTCGTCTTTCTTTCCTACAATCCCTCCTTTCTGTATGAGATCAGCATCAATATTCACCTCACCGATATCATTGACAATAACCGCAAACTTAATACCACGTTTATTAGAAAGAATATGGTTCACTAATGTCGTTTTTCCACTGCCTAGATAACCGGTCAAAAGCAGTATAGGAATTTCTTTTACTCTCATATAAAATTCAATATTACTTTCACAAAGGTATAGAATGATTAATTTCCAAACAATAGAAAACATCTTTTTATACCTTATAAACAAAAAATACTCTTCACATACCACCCAGTTAGAATCTATTAAAATTTAATTCGCAGTGCAATATTTTTCAAAAAATGCTTTAAATATTCCAAGAGTATAACTATATTTCGCAAAACAAATTTATAATAACAATGAGAAACAAATTAGCACAAAAAATCAAATTAGGCGCAGCCTTGTTATTGATGGCGGGAACTTCAGCCCTCGCACAAATCTCCAATCAAATTTATATCCCTACTCCTGAAAATATAAAAGCACGGCAGGAATTTCAAGATAATAAATTCGGCATATTTCTTCATTGGGGCATTTACAGTATGACCGCTCAAGGAGAATGGTATATGAACACTCACAACATCAACCGTGATGAATACGCCAAACTGGCATCCGGATTCTATCCTTCGCGCTTCAATGCTGCCGAATGGGTTTCTGCCATCAAAACCTCCGGAGCCAAATATATCTGTATCACCAGTCGACACCATGACAGTTTCTCAATGTTTGATACAAAAGAATCCGATTTTAATATCGTAGACGCTACTCCTTTCAAACGAGACGTACTAAAAGAACTGGCAGAAGAATGTCAAAAACAGGGCATCAAACTCCATTTTTATTATTCGCATTTGGACTGGTTTCGTGACGACTATCCGGAAGGAAACACCGGACATGGGACAGGACGTCCCAAAGGACATGGAAACTGGGAAAGTTACTACAAGTTTATGAATAAACAGCTGACCGAGCTTTTGACTAACTATGGCCCCGTCGGCGCCATTTGGTTTGACGGTATTTGGGATCAACCTACCAACTTCAATTGGCAACTGGAAGAACAATATGCATTAATTCATAAACTGCAACCATCCTGTCTAATAGGCAACAATCATCATCGAACTCCTTATGCAGGAGAAGATTTCCAAATGTTCGAACGTGATTTGCCCGGTGAAAACAAAGCCGGTTTTTCAGCAGGACAAGGAATAAGTGAACTCCCTTTAGAAACTTGTGAAACAATGAACGGAATGTGGGGCTACAGAATTGAAGACCAAAATTACAAATCCCCCAAAGAGTTGATACACTATTTGGTTAAGGCAGCCGGAAAAAATGCAAATTTGCTAATGAATATTGGACCTCAACCCAACGGAGAATTACCCGCTACAGCTATAGAGCATCTGAAACAAGTGGGTAAATGGATGAATCAATATGGAGAGACGATTTATGGAACCCGTGGTGGTGATGTAGCTCCTCACACATGGGGAGTATCAACCCGCAAAGGTGATCGTTTATTCATCCATATACTAGATTTGCAGGATAATGCACTTTATATACCTCTAAAGGCAAAAGTAAAGAAAGCAATACAGTTCATTTCCAGAACTCCACTTTCTTTCAAACAGGAAAAAAACGGCATATTAATAAAACTGCCTCAAGTACCTGATGACATAGATTATGTAATAGAATTAGTCATTAAACAATAAAATAACATTCATCTTTAAACAAGCATCTTTACGTAAAAAACAAGAATTTCCGATGCAAAAGAGAGAAATGTATTCTACACACATCAGAAAAGAAACATGAGTAACCGCATACATTACTCTTCTAAAAAAGAATTCGTCCTTGGATTATTGAAGCCCAAGGACGAATCACTCTTAGTTTGTGGAGCTGGAGGGAGTCGAACCCTCGTCCAAACGAGGAAGCCATACGCTTTCTACATGCTTATCTTCGCCTAAATTTTCGAGTATAAGCAGGACCGAAGCCACCAACTTATACCTTATCCTCTAAATTTTCGTAAGAGACATGAAGCGGATCTCTAACTATTCCCGATTTTACTGCACCACTTGATCAAACGCTTCGGAACAAGAGCTTTTGAGTGATGTCTCGTTTCCACCACTTTGGCAGAAATAAAGCTAATCTACTATGATTCGATTAAGCAGCAAGAGCATAATTTTCGTTGCCAGATAAAATTTTGAAAACTGGGATTATAGTGCCAATCAACCACGCACTGCATGCTTACATACCACTTAGCCACGCTGTCAAATCCAGTCAACCCCGTACTGGTAACTCATAAAGAGGTTACAAATATACACACACTTCTGTTAATATCCAATTATTTATTCGTTTATTTAGCGCATTTTAATAAGAACAACGTATCTTTGAAAATAATTTTTCTAATACTAACAGATCAGACAATATGAACAAAAAATTAATGGTATTGTGTATGAACAGTATGATACTGGGAGGCTGTATACCCTCTCCCAAGAAACAAACAGAACCAATTACAGTTGAAAAAAATCCGAATATGATGTATATGTTGGTAGGTAGTTATGCAACTCCAGATGAAGAAGGTATCAAGGTTTATAACTTTGATGAGCAAACTGGCAACTCCCAATATATCAGCGGAATAAAAGGAATATCCAACCCTTCTTTCCTCATTCCGTCGGCTGATGGAAAAAGAATATATACTGTAGGGGAGGATGCCGGAAAAAGTTCTACCGCCAATGCCATCAAATTTGATAAAGAACAAAAGAAACTAACCTTGCTTAATTCTCAACCCACTGACGGCGGCGCACCTTGTTATATAACTCTCAGCCCATCGGAAAAATTTGTCTTGACAGCAAATTATATGGGAGGTAGCATTACCGTTTTCCCACTAGATAAAGACGGAAAATTAAAATCCGAGACACGCCTTATTTCCTTTACCGGAAACAGTCTTGACAAAGAGAGGCAAACACAACCACATCTACATTGTATAAAATTCACTCCAGACCATAAATATCTACTTGCCAGTGATTTAGGGACAGACCAGATTCATGTATTTCCTGTTAGTGAGAATGTAACTGATGGCGTATCCCATTCCTTACTGAACGAATCTGAAGAATTTAATATAAAAGTAGAATCAGGATCAGGGCCACGCCACATTTGTTTCCATCCGAACCAAAAATTCGCTTATCTGATTAACGAAATCTCAGGAAAAGTTATAGCTTTCTCTTACGACAAAGGAAAATTAAACGCCATACAATATATAGAAGCTGACACAGTGGGTGCCAAAGGTAGCGGAGATATCCACATTTCACCCGATGGAAAATTTCTGTATGCATCCAACCGCTTAAAAGCAGACGGTATCGCTATCTTTTCCATAAATCAGGAAGAAGGGACATTAACAAAGACAGGTTATCAGCTGACTGGTATCCATCCACGTAATTTTATTATCAGCCGGAACGGGCGATACCTGTTGGTGGCCTGCAGAGACAGTAACTCTATACAAGTATTTGAAAGAGATTCCCAAACAGGATTACTGAAAGACACAGGCAAGACAATAAAAACCAATAAACCTGTATGCCTGAAGTTTACCTTTTAAACAGGAAACATAGTCTTTAATAAAATAAACTGCTGCCTTCATTGTATGTATTGGAGACAGCAGTTATTTTATTAAAGACAAAACGAATCTTTATACATAAGTTTCCAAGAACTTAACATGACCTTCCACGGTTACTTTCACTTCTTTTGTTGTGGCAGGGAAAAGGATAGATTCACCGGCTTGCAATTCCAATGAGTTACCATCCCCATCAGTTACCGTACATATACCTTCCATACAAATATAAATTACAAATGAATCCAGTTCACTATAATCTATCGTCATATTTTCAGTCAAATCATAAACAGAAGTAGTGAAATACGGACAGGTAACCAACTCGACAGACTCATTCTGTTTCGGAGTATAATGAGTACGATAATCCTCTTCTACAGAATAATCTATGGCATCTTTTGACAATTCTGTATGCAGTTCACGAGTATTACCATTCTTATCCTTACGATTGAAATCATAAATTCGGTAAGTCACATTCGAGGTCTGCTGAATCTCAGCAATAAAGCATCCGGCTCCAATACTATGGATACGTCCTGCAGGCAAGAAAAACACATCACCCGATTGTACGGCATAATCAGCCAATGCATCACAAATCGTATTATCAGCAATCATTGCAGCATATTCATCGGGAGTAATCTTTTTACTTAGTCCCGAACGCAGATGTGCTTTCCCCCCGGCATTGTCAATAACATACCACATTTCAGTCTTGCCCATCGAATTATGACGCTTCTTTGCCAGTTCATCATCCGGATGCACTTGTATAGAGAGGTCGTCACAAGCATCAATGAATTTGATCAACAAAGGAAAATTATCTCCAAAACGCTGATAATTACTTTCTCCTACCAGAGATCCTTTATATTCTTTTACCAACTGGCTCAAATTTTTGCCGGCTTCAGTTCCATTAGCAACAACAGACTCATCGCCCGGAACATTAGAGATTTCCCAACTTTCACCAACCTGAGGCTGTTCAATATTCAGATGCTTGAACGGGATAATCTTTTCTCCACCCCAAATGGTGGATTTCAGAATGGGGTTAAATTTAAATGGATACATAGGTGTATTAATTAATAGTTTCTAGGTTTGGATACAAAAATAAGGGAATTCTATGACTTTACCGCATAGAATCCCCTAAAATTAACAGCTATGTGTGTGTATATTCAAAGGTGTATTAGTAGTCTGTATTATTAGGATCGAAGTTAGTCCAGCTATCCAACCAATTATCATCTGTTCCAAACGCTCCGATATATTCTACTTTCTCAAAACCACTGCTCAACAGTGCGTCATTAAATGAAGCGGCTGTCAACACAGGACTACCTGCATCCGGCATATAATTAACACCGATATTACGCCCGTCCTTGAATTTCAACTCATTGACATCAGTCAATACTTTATTTCCTTTCTGAGCCTTAAAAAAAGTAGAAGAGTAAGACTCTTGTCCAGCATCAATGATTTGCTTGTTCACGGCATCATAAAGCACATCATCATATATTTTGTTGGCATCAGAACCGACCGCCGTCATACCTGCAAACCAAATATTCTCCAACTTTATGTTTCCTGCCTTGGTCATCTCAACTGTATTACCTTTCTCACCATCAATAATTAAACCGACAGGATATCCCACAGCTACTGAATTAAAGCAATTCAAACGACTGGAACGTCGGATCTGCATAGCAGACTGGAACTTACCTAAAGCTGAACCGTTATTAGGATTGAAGCTACCACCGGTAATATAGCTCTCATTATTAACAAAGTTGGCATCACGCCCCAACGGTCCGATAAAAGTGACATTACTAAATACGGCTGTCGTATAGGGTTCTATCAATGAGGCGTCTCCACAATTATCCGACTCAAAACCATTAGACTGAGAAGTATCTGCGATTCTCGGGTCACGGATTGAAAGACAATACTGGACTTTACCGGAGAAGCCATTATCTGTATCAAATTCATCGTCCCATCCATTATAAGCCACTAGATATTTACAATTTACATTACCTCCAAACCATTCGTAAGAGTCGTCATTGGAATATGATACCTGTAAATGATCAATGGTAGTCCCACTACCTACAGATCCAAAAGTTATACCATTAATTTCCTTATCTTTTTGAAAAGGATAACCAGCAAATTCCACACGTACATATCTTAATATACCTGAATTGTCAGCATCATCATTTCCTCCATGTTTAGTACGCGGACCTCCTTCAATCTGCTGATTCAACACTCCCTGATTGTTCTTGGCATTACCACAAATAATCAATCCCCCCCAATCTCCCGGTTTACGCTGGCCTTTAGGCTGTTCAGAGGTAAAGACAATCGGAGCATCTTTAGTACCCTCGGCTATTAGTTTGCCACCCGGTTCTACAATCAAGGCAGCCTGTGTATCTTTATCCCCTTTGATAACAGTTCCCGGTTCGATGGTCAATACCGACCCAGTCCCCACATAAATCCATCCTTTCATCAGGTAAGTTCCTTTAGACAAAGTCTGTGTACCTTTAAAAATAAACTCCTGATCTCCATTTCCTATCACGGTACCTTTGGCATTCTCAGTTTTATCATCATTAAATAACAAGTGGTCACATGTTTTAATAGCTCCCTCAGTCCCCCATACATAAGGAGCTTCGGCATTTCCACCGTTGCCATTACCGTTTCCTGTATCAGTTTCCGGATCATCACTGCTACAAGCAACCATTCCCCCCAGCATTATTGCTGAGAATACGTAAATCATAAACTTGTTAGTTCTCATTTCCATTTGTTTATTGGTTAATAATGAAAGATTCATTCTATTTTAAAACGTATAGTTAATGTTCAAATTGAAATTACGCCCTGATTTGTATTGACGGGTAATTTGCTCCACTTTTCCATGTCTAGTTTCTTCAAATTGCTTAAAAGAAACTTTCTCCGCCAACAAATCGCGTACAGCAACCTTTATTTCCAGATTACCGATTTTTTTCGAGACACTTAAATCTACTGCATTACGGGGCATTTCATAAGAATCGGGTACTCTTACTTCATTGCCTGCAGTTCCCAAACTACGGCCTACACCAATAATACGCTTACCGATACGGTTATAAAGCAATGCAGCATTCCATCCGCTATCGGCATGTTGATAGAAAAAACCGGCATTAATCAAATATGGAGATTGACCTTGCATCGGACGGTCCTCCTCTTTGGCTCCCGGCTCAAATTTCACTTTACTTTTAATTAAGGCCCCGTTCAGACTAAGACTAAAATTACGCATACCTATAAAATCCAGATTTTTGCGGATATCCACCTCTACCCCATAATTATCCGCTCCTTTGGCATTGACATACGAATAGATAAGGTCTGTGCCTCCGGATACAGTATAAGTCCATTCAATAGGATTTTTAAACCTTTTATAGAAAAGAGAAACAGAAATCAGCTCTCCACTGCTGGGATAAAGTTCATAACCAAAATCTAAATTATCAATATAAGCAGGCTTTAAATTATAATTACCTTGTACATTACTGGCAAGATCAAAATCATAATATACAGAAGAAGAAACCTCCCGAAATTCCGGACGATTCACAGTACGTCCATAAGATAAACGGAACTGCTGCTTATCATTCAGACGATAAGCCACATTTACAGACGGGAAAAAGTCATTATACGTGTAAAACACGCTAGTGGGGCTTTCCTCGTTTTTCTGTGTATGGCTAACCAGCTCCATTCTATTATGTTCAAAACGAACTCCTGCGTATACATTCAATTTGCCCAATGGAAGATTGGTCCCTACATAACCGGCACTCAAGAGATTATTGCCTTCGTAATTATTGCGCCAATCCACTTGTTCCAATAAATAAAGTCCATTCTCCCCATAATTCTTCTCTTGTAATAATTCATTAGGGACATTCATTACTTTATAAGCACTCGGCAAACCATTTTTCCAACTATAAATAAAAAAACGGGTATTATATTCACGAGCACGATACTCCGTGTAAGCTCCAGCCTTCAGGCTAGGAGTAAAAATCCCGAAAGAAAAATCGTGCTGATAATTGATGTTAGCCGACAAAATATGTTCATCCAATCGGGAAAACTCCCGATTAATCTCATTCAAGTTCTCTACTTCCAACTGATTGGTCTCTTCATTGAGTACGGTAGTATATCGACGGCGGTCTGGCATATTCCGATTGGCATAAGAATATCCAGTACTCCAATCCAACTTATCGGCATCACCCAATGTATGTTTCCCCGTAAATTGACCATTATAAGTGGTACGACTCTGATAATAATATTCCGCGCTCTCTTCATAATCACTTTGTGCATCTGTCCCCTTACGATAAGTATAGCGGTCTTTCCCTAATTGATTAAAAATATTCTTAAACTCATAGCGGCTGTTACCACTGGCAGGTACATAAGTAAAATTCAGCATAGTTCCTATACGAACATTATGATTATATTGGTCATCTATACTTTTACGTAAATAATTAGAACAGTCGTGGGTCGTATCATAAGCACCAAACAAATTGTTATCCATATCCAGATATGTCTTATAGCTATTACTATAGTTCACTGTTCCTAACATAGCCAAAGTACGTCCGCTACTATCCACCCAGCGACGGCTGAAATTCATATTCATGCTAAGATCTGCCAAGGGCCTACGATCTTTAACGGTCCAGTCATTGTTCAACCCATTATTTAATAAATCATAGCCGTTATTTATCGGATTAAGCACAGCATTGATTCCACCTTTCAAGCTACGAAAGCCATTATCGAAACCTAGAAAATCTGTGCCACTTCCTTTATTATACAGAAACTTTTTAAAATGAGTCTGATCATTTAAACTAGTTCCAACCGAAATAGTAAACAGATTACTGCTAGGAACATCTTTGGTATTCACTAAAATAAAACCACCACTGAAATCAGCTGGATATTCCGGTGCAGGTGATTTCACTACCAACATATTATCCAACTGCGACGATGGAATAATATCGAAAGAGAAAGCACGCGCATCGGCTTCTGAACTAGGCACGGCACTATTATTAATCCACACATTATTATACCGTTGTGAAAGCCCACGTACCATAACGAATTTCTCCTCAATTATACTGATACCCGACACACGGCGAATCACTTCCGAAGCATCTTTATCTTGCGTCTTGGTAATCTGCTGGGCAGAAACTCCCGTTTGCATAACCAAGCTGGTACGTTGTTGGGTAATTATAGCATTCTCCGTATTCTTTTTAGCATCCGCTACAACCACAACTTCTCCTAATTGTTGATTATCCTGTTCTAGTTCTACTTTTATTTCGAACATACCATTTATTGTAACCTCAACAATCTGTGTACAATAAGACACATAAGATATAATAAGCTTGTACGTTCCATTTCTTAATCCCGCAAGTTCAAAATTACCATCCACATCAGTAATAGTTCCTATATTTGTACCACTTAACTGTACGGCAGCACCAATAAGTGGCTCTTTAGTCGCTTTATCTGTTATAGTTCCTCGCAAAACGGCCGCCTGTACGGTCAATGCCAGCATCAAAAGAATTATCATAAGGCTAATGCCTTTCATCTGAATTTTCATCATACTTTTACCTTGTTATTTTTCCGATGGCAAAGATCAGATAAAAGCATTACATATATAATACATCTGCATGATGCTCCTTTTGCATATTTATTTCAATGACATTTCATTGCATTTTGTTGAAAAAGCTCCTACCTTTACAAATAAATTGTAAAATAGAGAAAGAATATGAGAAGTTTTGCATCTGACAATAATTCAAGTGTACATCCCCGTATCATGGAAGCATTAATGAAGACCAATAACGGACATGCACTTGGCTATGGAGATGACCCGTGGACAGAAGAAGCCACCCACAAAGTGAAAGAACAATTTTCACGTCCATGTGAAGCACTGTTTGTTTTTAATGGCACAGGCAGTAATACTATGGCGTTGCAAATGATGACCCGTCCTTACCATATTATCTTCTGTGCCGACACAGCTCACATTGCTGTAGATGAATGTGGTGCCCCCAGTAAAGCGACTGGCTGTTTCATGCGCACAATTCCTACTCTGGATGGCAAACTGACTCCGGAATTACTAAAACCATTTATGGTTAACTTTGGTATAGAACACCATTCTCAGCCCGGAGCAATTTACCTAAGCCAATGTAGTGAGTTGGGAACAATTTACAAACCAGAAGAAATATGCGCATTGACAGAATTTGCACACCGGCATGGACTGTTTGTGCATATGGACGGCGCCCGTATCTCTAATGCCGCGGCAGCATTGGGAATGAGTCTTGATGATATATCAGGAGCTTGCGGAGTCGACACATTGACTTTGGGAGGAACAAAGAACGGACTGATGGGAGCCGAATGTGTCATGATTTTCAATCAAGATTTGATAAAGGAAGCGCGTTATGCCAGAAAACAAGCCTGCCAATTGGCCAGCAAAATGCGTTATATCTCTTGCCAGTTCACAGCCTTCCTTGAAGATAACCTATGGCTAACATGCGCACAACATGCCAACGCAATGGCGCAACGCTTGTACAAGGAACTTTCCACAATCCCTGATATAAAGTTTACCCAAACGGTGGAAAGCAACCAATTATTCTTCATCATGCCACGTGAAAAAGAAAATAAGCTACAAAAATATTATCATTTCTACTTTTGGAACGAAGCCATAGGAGAAATGAGACTTGTTACCTCTTTCGATACAGAAGAAGAAGATGTAGACAAACTGATAGCTTGCATAAAGGCGCTATAATCATCTTCCGTTTCTCTGTTAGGCGGGCCTTCA